>Ga0233425_10000178_pt1 | contig 163925 bp, 142 predicted proteins | sample Watercolumn_Towu_2_FD_181712 | JGI IMG/M metagenome (GOLD analysis project Ga0233425, IMG submission 181712) | Freshwater microbial communities from Lake Towuti, South Sulawesi, Indonesia - Watercolumn_Towuti2014_140_MG | ecosystem: Environmental > Aquatic > Freshwater > Lake | place...
CAATGGGTCTTTGAGCGTTACGCCAACGAATCAATCAGCACTTACCAGCTTGCTAAAGCTCTTAACGAGCGGGAGATCAAGCCGACTTACGGCGACACATGGCTGGGATCGCTCGTGTCTGCAATGTTGGCGAACCCCGCCTACATCGGTACGCCCGCTTGGAACAAGCAGGGGCAAGGCGACTTTCTGGAGGACTTGGGTAACGGTCCACAGAAAGTGGTTCACGCCAGAGGCCGACGAGTCCGGGCCAAGACTGCCTGGGTGGTTCCTGAAAGCCCCGTCTTCCCGCCAATTATTCCCGCAGCTATTTGGGAGCGGGTGCAGAAGAAGCTGGATCGCCCGATCAAGCAGCGAGCGCCGAAGAACCCGGACCTCTGGTTGGCTGGTCTCGTCTACTGTGGCAACTGTGGCGTGAAGATGCGGGGGCAAAAGAGAAAGCGGTACGGGCAGTTTCTCTGTCAAACCGGCGACCGAAGACGCATGGGCAAGCCCGGCATCGAATGCCTTCGCAACACCCTCCATCACGAACTGGTTGAGGAGATTGTTGATCGCTGGCTTCGAGAAACGGGCCAAGCGATTGCGACTCTTGCTGAGGTCCAGACAACGGGCGACCTTGGTTTGTTGAAATCACTGGAAGGGCAGTACCAGACCTGCATGGACAACCACTTCAACCTGGTTAAGCGTCAGGTGAGGTTCGTCGAACGATTCGGGAAGAAACAAGAATTGAACCCTGACCCGATTCTTGCAAACGCAGAAGCTCATTTCGCCAGAGTGACCCTCACGGAACGGTATCAGGAAGACTTCACGTTGAACGAGAGGCAGGTCAATCGCCGAAAGGAAGACCTCGAACTGAAACACAGCCAGATGATGAAGGTCATCGAAAGATTCGAGACTACCCCACGAGCGTTGAAGAAGAAGTTGGAGGAACTGGCGGAACTCGAAAAAGAAATCCGTGAAGCGGAGGAGGATGCCGAGAACGTCAACGGGATGATTCAGGAGGAGCTTCTTCGATGGGTTGAGCTTCAGAAGTTGATCCGTGAAGCCCAAGACCCAGGGAAAGATGAACGAAAAGCGAGAGCCAAAGCGGAGGCATTGGGGAGGTTGATCGACCGAATCGAGGTCTTCTTCGTTCCGACCGGGAAGAAATACCCGCAGAGTGTGCCGGAAACCGTCGTCATCGTCCCGAAGTCTGGGCCACCGGTACGCTACGACGTTTCCTGTTTACCAGACACAGGCCCTCTTGGACACCACTATGGCTCACGCATTCTTCCACCTCAGTTGTAATGTTCACAAACTCCATTTTCGACGGCACGTTGAGCGTCAGGTAACGGGTAAGCACTTTCATCTCATGCAGTTCCTCAGACATTCGATTGGCTGCTTGCGTTGAGTCTACAGAATTTGAGTCTCGTTTTCGCTGGCAATGCTCTGCCGTTTCGTGTACGAATGCCACACCATGACTCAAGAAACCACTCCCGTGCTCCAGCGGCATTTCGGACTGCTTCAGGCCACAGCACTCAATATCACTCAGATTGTCGGCGCCGGCGTTTTCGCGACGATCCCATTTATGGTGCGGGAATTGCCCGGCCCTTATGCATTGCTCGGGTGGATCGTCGGCGCCTCGCTGATGTTTCTCGACAGCACGGTCTGGAGCGAGCTCGGCGCGATGATGCCGGGTTCCGGCGGCTCGGCACTTTACCTTCTCGAAGGCTTCGGCCGCGACAAGTGGGGCAAGCCAATGGCGTTTCTGTTCATTTGGCAGTTCCTGATCAGCGGACCGCTCGAATTGGCAAGCGGTCTCATCGCCATCGCGACATTCGCCAACTCGCTGCATCCCGCATTTCGAGCATTCAATGAAGCGAATACCTGGACTGCCGGCACGGCGCTGACGCACGATTTTGTATTGGGATTCACGGTCAACCCCGCGCGAGTGCTTGCGTTGCTGCTCGGTGTACTCATCGTCTTCCTCTTGTATCGCCGCATTGCGACGCTTGGCAAGCTTACGGTATTCATCTGGCTCGGCGTCCTCGGCGCAATCGCCTGGATTTTGTTGGAGGGCGGCGCTCGATTCGACATGGGCCGAGTATTTGCCATGCCCGAATCTCGGCCCGATGATATTGGCAAACACCTCGGTGCGGCAATCGCTTTGGCAATGTACTCATACTTGGGCTATTACAATGTGTGTTATGTCGGCGACGAGGTGCGCGACCCCGGCAAAACGATCCCACGTGCCGTCTTTCTCAGTGCCACGATCGTCACCGGTCTATTCATCGCCCTACACGTGGCGATGCTCAGCGTTGTGCCATGGCAGGAGTTGCCCCGCGATGAAAAAGCTCTCGGCAACTTCAGCCTGGCCGCGGAGTTTATGCGGCGAATTTACGGCGATGGCTCCAAGGCAATGACGATCATCACGTTGTTATTGATCTTCAGTTGCTTTGGATCGGCGTTCGCCGGCATGTTGGGATACGCTCGTGTGCCTTTCGGTGCCGCTAGGAACGGCTACTTTTTCTCGGCTTTCGGCGCCGTACATGCTCGCCATAGAATTCCGCACTTGGGGTTGTTCCTCGTGGGAGCATTGACGCTGTTCTGGAGTTTCTTCGATCTGGAAAATGTGATAAAGGCGCTCATTGTCACTCGCATCTTGGAACAATTCGTGGCACAAATTGTCGGCGTCATGCGACTGCGATATGTCCAACCTGACAGGCCACGCCCATTTCGCATCTGGTTGTATCCTCTCCCCTGCCTGTTGGCGCTCGCCGGGTGGGTTTTTGTGTACTTCACAGCCGGCATCGTCTTGATCGGACTTGGACTCGCGGCACTTGTTCTGGGAATCATCGCGTACGTGGTTTGGGCGACTCGCACGCGCACTTGGCCGTTCGCGGGCATAAGATGAAATCGATTCCCGGAGGCATCCATGCCGCGATTGCGCACATTCATCGCTGTTCCGCTCTCTCGCCCACTTCGTCAAAGGGCTGCAGCATTGCAAGAATCGCTTGCCGCCGCCGAAGGCGACGTGAACTGGGTTGCGGAGCAGAACCTGCACGTCACATTGCTATTCCTCGGTGAGGTGGACGTACGCGAGACTCTGTCTGTGTGCCGGGTCGTGCAGGACGTCGCGGCGGCGACCGCGCCGTTTTCAATTCGCCTTGCAGGAGTGGGGTGTTTTCCCAATACTCGTCGGCCACGCGTGCTTTGGGCAGGCATCGAAGATGGAACGGAAGAACTGATACGGCTGCACCAGAAGATCGAAGTACGAATTCTCGAACTGGGCAGCTATCGCCGCGAAGACCGCACGTTTACACCGCACGTCACACTCGGCCGAGTTAAAGGTGAAGGAGATTCACAGGCAATCGTGCAAACGGTTAGAGAACACTCAGAATGGAACGGCGGCGTCGAAACCGTGACCGAAGTGCATGTAATGAGCAGCGAACTGACGCGCGACGGCTCGCAATACACGATACTGGGCCGCGGCAAACTGCTTGGACAAAACGAAAACGGAGCGAATGAGCCGGATTAGCCGGCTCACTTGCTCCAAACAACTCGCCGACTCTACCTACTTGTTGTCCTTCTTCTCATCGTCGTACTTCTTGATCATCTTTTCAACGGCTTCTTTCGTTCGAGGATTGTCAGCGGCGGCGACGGCCTTGGCGCCGAACTCACGCGCTTTTGCCCTGTCGCCGGAGGCAAAGTAGGCATCAGCGATGTTGAGCACCGCACCAAGGTCCTTATCGCCAGTCATTTTTAGCATCATCTCGGCAGTGTAGACGGAAATCTGTAATAGTTCTTTGTTGCCGGCTGCTCCTGGTGAACGCATCGCAGCGGAAACCGCTCGCAAAGCCGTCGGGTCATCCTGCTTAACTGCCTTGGAAGCGACATCTTTGGCCATCTTTTTTGCATCATCCAGGCGGTTCGCTTTGAGAAGCAAAGAAATCTTCGGCCCGATGAAATACGGGATATTCGCGAGCAGAGGATACTTCTTGTTGAAATCATCGACTGCCTTTAGCCCGGCCTCGGCATCGGGGTTGTTGATCCCTTTGAACATCGCATTGACGTCTTTCTCCACGTCATCGAGCTTCTTGACATCGGCTTCCGACCAGGTGCCGCCGACTACAGCCGGCATCACCAGATCCAAATACATAGGGTGGCCGATGTAAGCGATCTTGCCCTTCTTGTCGACGACAAAGCAACACGGAATGCCATTGCGATTGGCGGCTCGCATCCATGCGTCGTACGTCTCCGCGCCGGCGCTGAAAGCAAACGTATAGCCCAGCTTTGGACCACGCTTGGTTACGAACGCCTCCACTTTCTCAGCTGTGTTGTTTGGATCCTGTTTTGAAAATCCGATAAACGTTACACCGCGATCACGGAATTCCGCCTGCATCTCCGCCATGTGCGGCATCATCACGATGCACGGCCCGCACCACGTCGCCCAGAATTCGACAACATAAACGTTGCCTTGTGCAAACTCCTTGACTGGCTTGCCCTGCAGCCAACGGTCCGCTTTGATCGCAGGAGCAGGATCGCCGACCTTCAACGACGCTTCCTTTTTGGGCGGTTCCTGGCCATGAATTGCAAAAGCGAAAACGAGCGTCCAAGACGCCGCCACCAATGTACGCATGTCGACACCTCGTTTGGATAAGAATCAGTTGCGAACATCGTATCGAGTCAGACGTTCCGCCGCTAGAACGAATCGAACGGCGGCACATTTTTCCGAATTCTCGCAGTTGTGCTGCACCCTTGGTCCGACTACGAGCCGCTAACAACCTGTGAACCGACCTACCACACAACAAGGCAATAGCGAGGCCGATATGGGAGCCGTCATTCTCAAACGAAGTGATGTAAACGAGGACCGCATTCCGAATCTATGCATTTGTTGCGGCAAGCCGGCAACCGCGCGTCCGACAAAGACATTTTCGAAACGGCAGGAATGGACGAACACGATGCTGTTTCTGGGCGGAGTGCCGTACTTTGCTTGTGCCGCTCTCTTTCGGAATTACGCGACGATGTCTACGCCACTCTGCGATTCGCACCGCAACCACTTTCGCTGGCAGTCTGCCATCTTCTGGGGTGGATTGGCAATCATCGCCACACTGCTGATCGGCTGCTTCGCGATGATCCCCCATATGCCCGACAAGATTCTGCAAAATTGCTTCGCCGGCACCGGCATCTTCGCTCTGCTTTGGGTGATCGCCTATGTGATCAACAACTTCGTCAGCGTCACAGCCGCAAAAGTCGACGACCACGAAATTCTGCTGGTCGGCGTTGCCGATCGTTTCGCTAATGCATGCAACCGCCGGTCGAGCGATTACGTCGATGAAGTGGAAGAGGCCTCGCACTTTCAATTTGCACGCAGATGATGACGAATCGATTCACTACTGATAGGAAGCCAACGCGGCACGGCACGACTTGCGCCGGCCGCACCACTTTCTTCGGAGTGCAACATGAGCCTCATTCGGATTACACTCATTGGGATCTTTGCAGTTACATGCATGGCCCGGCATTCATTTGGTCAGACGCCGACCCAAAGCGTGAACACATTCTCGATCGTCGCTTATGACCCTCAGCAGCAGGAATGGGGCGTCGGCGTCGCCTCCAAGTTCCTCGCTGTCGGCTCAGTTGTGCCGTGGGCGAAAGCAGGCGTTGGCGCAATCGCTACCCAGAGTTTTGCCAATACCTCCTACGGCCCCAAGGGGCTCGAACTACTCGCTGCCGGCAGGAACGCTGAAGAGACGATGAAACTACTCACCGATGCCGACGACCGGAAAGCGAACCGTCAGGTCGGCATTATCGACGCCAAGGGAAACGCGGCGACCTTCACCGGTACGAAGTGCATGGCCTGGGCCGGAGGCAAGACCGGCAAGCACTACGCCTGCCAAGGCAACATCCTCGCCGGCGAAGCTGTCGTCGATGACATGGCCAAGGCGTTCGAGGCCGCCAAGGGCCCGCTTGCGTGGCGGATCATGGCTGCGCTCGAAGCTGCCGAGAAGGCTGGAGGCGACAAGCGCGGCAAGCAGTCCGCCGCGGTCTTGGTCGTCCGCGAAGGCGGAGGATACGGCGGGTTCAACGATCGAATGATTGACTATCGAGTCGATGATCATGAAAAACCGATCCAAGAGTTAAGCCGTATCCTGGCACTGCAAATTCGCCGCCCGAAAGAGTGATTACCAAGCGATGCCGATGTTACGATGGTCGAGGTAGTAGAACCTCCATTAGCACAACGATCTCGCCACCGTCGATGATTCCAGTGGCGCCGTTGCTTAACACAGTCGCCGACCTAATCCATGAGCTGCGCGATAGCCCTGCAGCAAGAGTCTTGTGGCATCCGCAGCCAGGGACTGCAAAGGAATCCGACTTGGTTGCACTGTTGAACGGCTTCAACAAACGGCTCGTCGAACTAGTGGACGACACGCTAGTAGAGAAGCCCATGGGATACTTCGAAGGCCGATTGGGTGGGTTGGTGTTCCTTCACATTGAGTTATTCGTTCAACAATCTGATCATGGCTCTGTTTCTCTACCGACAGTCCGTTTCGGCCGCGGATGGGGCTGGTGCGATTGCCCGATGTCTGTTTCGTATCGTGGGCGAGACTTCCAGGCCGCAAGTTGCCGGCGGGCGCCATTGCGAACCTCGTTTCGGACTTGGCGGTCGAGATCCTCAGCCCCTCAGATACGAAATCCGAGATGGATCGTAATCGCCTTGAGTATTTCGCCGCCGGTGTTCGCATGGTTTGGAAAATCGACCGAACGACAAAGACCGCGGAATCGTTCACCTCGCCCGATCAGAAAACGGAGATCGCGTCGGACGGAGTCCTCAGCGGCGGCGACGTGCTTCCCGGCTTTACTTTGGCGTTGCCGATGTTGTTTGCCCGTGCCGGCGAGTGGACCGATTAACTCAATTCTCCGCCACGACCTCGCCGCCTTGCATTGTAGAAAGCGCTCGATACGAGTCGGCACTGATCGACTCGCGTATGAATCGCACGCTGCCGTCGCTGAACGCAAAGTTGCAACCGCCGGGATGCATCGAGCGAAATCCGGAGATAATGTCGTACGTGCCGCGTGCCGTGCCGGCATTGACGCAACCGTTGTTGAAGTCGAGCGCCGGCAAAACCAAGCGCGTGTTCATCGGCTCGTCGAATGGCGGGTTGTGACCTCCCCTGAGTGCCGTGACGCCCATGCACGCGGCCTGCAACAAACCGATCGAACGGAGCGAATTCGTGGCGGTTGGCCCCGATGACCAGCTTTGATCGATCCAACTGGATTGACCGGGGAACAGCGTGGCAGGCGTCGTATCCTGCCAGAAGTTTCGGATTCCGTATCGTGAGTTTCCACCTGCGCCTTCACCCATGCAAAACGTGTGGCTGGTCCCGTCATGGATGTCGGTGAGTCGAGTCCGCGTGTTGACGTCGAAAACGCCACGGAACGCCGAGGGTATTTCGACGTTCTCGCACATGGCCGCATTTGCGCCTTTGCATAACAGATAGTCGCTGGAGGCAAGGTTTGGCAACGGCCTCCCGGCACGCGCCACCAGAAACGACATATCGATCACGCCGCTCGATCGATTGCTCGGGCAGTAAAAGCGCTTCAGTTGATTTGAGACAATCGCATTATTCGGAGGTTCATACCACGTCTTGTTGGCGTTCCATTGACGGGTCCAGGTTTCCTGCTCAATAAAAGGCAGCAGCGGGATGAAACCGCCGAAGCCGCCCATCTCGAGATTGTCAGTTCCCTTCACCGTGAAGCCCGGCGGAAACGACCCCGTTGCATCATGATGATTGTGCAGCGCGAGCGCGAATTGTTTCAGATTGTTAACGCACGAGATTCTCGCCGCCGCCTCGCGGACTTTTTGCACAGCCGGCAGCAATAGGCCGATCAAAATGGCGATAATCGCGATGACAACCAGCAATTCGATGAGTGAAAAAGCCCGCCTTGTCATGGATGCCTCCGGTCGCCTCACATCACTCAGAATACCTGACCGTTGAGCGTTCTGCCATTCCTATCGAACGTGCGGCGTCCAGCAAATTGCGCTCGAATGCACACACCATTTTTGGAGCTGGAGTCGTCATTGTCGGCTCCAAGCAACCATCGCCCTGCTCTTCGCACCTCCAAGGCAGTTCCGGCCCGACCGACCATCAAGCAGTATTTGCGATAGCGATCCTGAGCCGAAAACGAAAAGAACCTGAGCAGGAAGGCACAAAGTACACTACGTTGCATCAAAGTGACATGAACTTGTATTCTACGTGTTCGTGGCAACTTTGCCGCGAGTCGTTGGTCTTGGAGCTTGACTGCCGCCGGACCAATGCACAGAGAAACGTCCCTGGGATCTGCCCGTCTTGTGACTTTTGTGACATTTTGCGACATTTTGTGACACCTCTTCGTCGAATCGCGCGCACCGCGTACGCAAACGCGAGACCGCGCATCGGCAGTCAACCGAACCAACGCTCCTATCCGGTTGGGGAATGTCAAAGCGACTTTTTTTGTGTCGGGCAATTGGATCGCGTTCTCGAACCATGGAAATATGCAGAACTGCCCGTGAACAACACGATGCACATAACTCTACGGCACAATAGAACGGTTGAGCCGGCAAGCAGTGTGTTCAACGGCAACGCCATGGTGCGACGGGAATAAGGAGAACACACTCTGGCTGGATGTGTTCGCCTTCCTGTTATTTCTTCGTGTTAGGTTTGACTTTGTCGGCCGCCTCACCGCCAGATTCGATGCACACAAGGTCAGTTTTTCCTGGCGCCTTCGCCCCCCGAATAGCTGGAAGATGAGGGTGCGGCTTGTGGAGCGAGCGGCCCTTCGGCAGACCCCTGCGCCGGACTGGGCGATTCCGACTGTGCAAGTGTAGTCGGTGACTTCGTTGAGGCAGAACGACGAATTCGCCGCGGCGTCGGCTCGCTGGAGTCCTTAGGACGTGAGGCGTCATCGAGTTGTACGAGCACGTTTTTCGTGATAGATACGATTCGATCCCGCAAATCTGGGCTCTTCCAAATCCAGAAACCCAGTCCACCCAGTATTGCCAATATGAAGACGGCCTTGAAAAATCGCGGCTGGCCCATTTTGTACGCCGCTGCTGCAATCGTTGCCAGACCAGAAACGATGCTGACTAGCACGCTGATCGTTTGCAGGTCCCAAGTGATTTCCATGGCTTGATCTCCCTTTTTTACATTTGCGAGGTCTTTGGTTTTCTCTTCAAAAAGCATGCTATGCGCCGTGATCGGCCAATCTTTCAGAGATTTGCAGAAAATCGCGGTGACGCATAAGAAAACCGGCTCCACGCGGAGCCGGTGAAATCACTTCAGTTTGCCTGCGAAACCGGACCGATGGATGACACCAACGGCGGCATCATGTTGATTGTAAAGGAACAATTGGAATGGGCTTTCGTCAGGCTGCCGACGAATGAGAATATCCAACGCCCCGACCAATACGTGAGCCTGCCGGGCTACGTTAATGCAGGGGCCGTCCGTCGCGGGAAGATCCCATTCTCTCGCGATCCACCAACTTGGGGTGCCCAGTTGCAGGTGGAGCGCTCCGGTCCTCGCGTCGCGTGTGTAACTTGCGACCATCCGGTAACGAATGCAATCAACCTGCGTTGAGTTTCGCTCACCGAAACCAACCCGGCCGGTCTCCACGAAACACCAGCCGCGATTGCGATCGTTTAACGCATCAAAGATGACCTGAGCCCTGGGACCGGTGATCACCAAGGTATCGGGAAGTAGCCCAGGCGGCGGCGGGGTCGCCGGCGCCCGATCATTGGCAAGGGCAGGTGTTGTGCTTGCCAGCATTACGACAAAACTGCCGAGAATGAAACATTTCTTGCTCATGACTGATTTCCTTTCGGAGGTGAATTGAATTCGAAAACGACATGTTTCCGTGATTTAAGAGCAAGCTATGCGCGATTAAAGGGCGACCTTACAGCAAGAGTTCGCTGATTTGAAAAAAACAACCCCGTGAAAAATGTTTCACGGGGTTGTATGATGCTGACTTAGGAGGCAATTATCGGAAGTAACCTGGGCCTCCGGGCCAACCCTTGCCCTGAAGCGCGTCTGCTTGATCCGACGTTGCGAAGGAGGCGCCTTGCTTCAGCACGTAATAGCTAGGCCGCTCCGTCCCCAATTGAACAAGAATCAAACGATCAGGCCGCCGTTCAAATTCGCGCAAGGTATAGACTATGTTGTCCTGCGGCCAATGAACCCAGGTTCCGTTTGGTTGCCGGTCAAATCGGATTTTTGGATTTTCACTGTGGACCCAGCTATTGAACACGGGCGGTTGTGGGGGCTGGGGCTGTTTCGCGGCCCCTGGAGCTCGGTTTCCCCACATGTGGTCCATGAGAAAGCCCACCGTTTCAGCCGTTTCCTGTTGTCTTCCGGCGGGACCTGCGGCGTTCGTAACGACCCATGTCTTGTTGTTGCCGTCCAGAACGTGAATGATGACTGAAAAACGGTCATTGCTGGCCCAACGGATGGAGCCGCTGCTTTGAATGTTCTTGAAACCGGCCGAGTTGAGCGCGTACTCGGCCCGTCGCAACATTTCATCGACACTCAGATGGATATGCGTTTGGTTCGCAAAATGCCCAGGCGATTGCGCGGCAAGTTTTGGTGCGAGCGGCCCAACCACAAGGGCCGCCACAGCGAATGTGGTTGCCGCAAGAACACGAGTTGTCGAGAAGCTTCGAGCGTACATGATAGTCTCCCTTTGTTTGTCGATTCAATATTTCGAGATGCCAATCATCTCGTCAAAAGGGTCTATGCAGGCAGCCTGGCAACTCTTTCAGCGATTTTGCGGACCATCCGGAACTGGCAAGGCGCACGAAAAATCCCCGGCATTCGTGAGAATACCGGGGATCGATGCGGCGACGCCGAGCGAGGTTACTTGGCTTTGGTGACAATTCCGATGCGCGTGACGTCGGCGCCGAAGTCGCGTTTGCCCGGTCCTTCGCGATAGCCGGGGCTGCCGGGGAGCAGACGCCAATACTGGGGATCGTAGGTGAGGGGTTCGCGTTCGAGCGAATCCTTGTCGGTGTCCCAGAACTTCTGCCAGTCGGCCAGGCTCGATACGGGACGATTCATTCCCATGGGCGGGAGCCTGGAGACTTTGCCCGCGATCCACGGCTGATCACCCAGGCGGTACACGTTCTGGGTCCCGCTCCAGTTCTTCACGTCGCCGCCACCGGTTAGCCAGAGCATGTGTCGGCCGAATCCCTCGAATAGCGAATGGCGAACGGTCACGGCGAACGCGCCTTTCTCCAGGACGAGCGGGCTGTAATAGCCTCCGACGTACCACAGGACGCTATGGTCCCAGACCAGTTCACACGGCGCTTTTTCGGCACTATCGAGGATGATCCCTCGCAGGAGCGAATTGCGAATGAGCAACTTTCCCTGGGCGGGGACTCGGAGATAGTTACTGCCCGGGAGTACGCAGTTGACGATTTCGCCCGGTTTGCCGTCGGGAGTGCCGATCGTGAAACTGGTCAAGCGAAAAAGCGATTCACGGTCTTCGGGAGTGCGATGGTGCAAAACGTGATCCATGGAGCAGTTGGCAAGCCGCTGGAGGTAAACAGCCGTGGTGTCATTCTCCTTGGTCGAATATCCGGAAAGGCTGCCGCGAAAGTGGAGATTCTCCAGGGTGACCACCAAATTGGGTTCGAGAAGCTGCAGATGGCCCTCGAAGCCTGCCCGGTAGCCCGGAGCACCGCGAATCGTGAGCCGTTTAGCCGCGTTGCCGGCGCCGGTGAGCTGCACGCCGGGGAGCGGGTCGCCGGTGCGGATCTCGAGGACGTCGCCGTCCTGGGCGGCGGCGTAGGCCGAGGTCAGCTTGTCGAAGCGATCCTGAACGATTCCTTTGCGCAGGAGAACGATCGGCGCTCCTTCAATCATTTTGGGACGCAGATCTTTCGGGCTCGCCGGCCGCTTGTCCGCGGCGAGGGCCTTGACGTAGCCTTGGCCGGGACCGACCGTGTCCCAATTCGGTCCGACGGGGAATGGGAGCTTGCCGAGCTTCGCGAGTTGCTGACGGTAGAAGGCCTGGAGTTTGTCGGAATCGTCGCCAACCTGGTGATCGCCGTCCCAGCCGAAGTATACTTCGTCGACTTCGCGCGAGCCGGGCTCCTTGGCTCCCCAGAAATCCTGCCAGGCGTCGAGTCCAGTGTAAATGTCTTCTTTTTTCTTGCCCGTGGCGTAGGCCAGCGTTCGCTTGCCGACGTAGAGGTTGTCTTTCGCACGCCACTCGGTGGTTCGTTTCAGGACGTCGCCAAGCGGGACGCCAAAGCCAGAATTGATCTGGAAAATGTTCCCCTCGGCCACGACTCGAATCTTGATATTCTCGGGATTGACCGCCTGGGGTAATAGCCGCACGTTGGACCGCAGTGTGCTATTGCGCAACACCACGTCCAACTCGGCTGCCTCGCCTTTCAGATTCTCGATCAAAAGCAAGGTGGTGGAATGTGGATAGGGGACGTGGCCGTGCGCCCAGATTACGCAATTGCTGACTTCGAGCTTGCTTTTGCCCGGCCTCAGCGACACAAGACTGGAAAAGCTGGTCGAGCCGGCGATCAGACAATCTTCGAGTCGCAGATGCGGCCCTGTGTAGAAGGAGATCGCCGAGGCATTCCCCAGAAACCGGCAGTTGCGAAACTCCCAAGGGGCGTTAGCCTTGCCTTGGGGCATGAACATGTTGGTGGCATAGCCGAAGTTGGGAGCGTGGAAGTCGCATCCTTCGATCTTCACGGGGCCCGAACGGACCAGAAACCATGCCTGATGCTCGTTCGACTTTTCCGAAGCGACGAAGACGGGCCGATAGCCCGGGGCCGCCTTCATCGTCAGCCCATGCCGAAACTCGTAATTGCCGGCGTGGAACGGGCCGTCGCCGTACACTTCGATGCGATCGCCGGGCTTGAGAATGGAGAAGGCCCGAGACAGGGTCGCGCATTCGACGTCCACCCCGCCTCCCGCGGCGCGTTTCACGATGAATGGATTCGCCTTGTTGTGCCCGCCCTTGACGATCTCCGCGGGCGGTTCAAAACTCTCTCGGGCCTTGGCAACCTCGGCCCGGACGCTGACGATCGTCTTGCCGCCGCGATTCATCGAGAACGACTTGCGAGTTAGTTCAGCTCCCTGCTCGAAGATGACGATCTCCCCGTCCTGTGCTTTGAGCACAAACTCGCGTTTGGTAGTCTTGTCAACAACCGTGACCCCTTTTTGCCGTACGAGGACTTGGATCTCATCATCATCGATTTCGACGATCAATGTCCCGTTCGGTGTCTCGACGCGGAGCAAGATGCCGGAAAGCCACCAGCCAAACCCGGTCAGGCCCAAGAGTAGAAGAGCCGCAACCAGCCACCGGACGGGACTACGTCGGATTCCTGTCGGATGGAGAGGTTTCGTGGATTTCAAAACCTCGGTGATGTTGAGCAGTGGCTCGGGAATCGTCGCAAATGGGCGTTCAGTCTGCTCGAGCGCCTTCGCCACGGCCAGCGCCGATGGGAAACGATGATCGGGGTTTTTCGCGAGAAGTTTCACGATGAGATCGCTGAGCGGAACAGGAAGACCGGGGTTGACGACATGTGGCGAAGCCGGCGTTTCGAGTGCCGCGGCCATGAGCACGCCCATGGCGTTGTCTCCCTGGAACGGGGGGAAACCCGTAGCCAGACGATACAAGACACAACCCAGGCTGAAGAGGTCCGAGCGCTGATCAGCGGATCTTGCTGCGCGCGCCTGCTCCGGGGCCATGTACGAGGGCGTGCCCACAATTGCGTCGGTGCGAGTGAGGTAACTGTCGGGTTCCTGAGTGCGTGCCAGTCCGAAGTCGAGGATCTTCACGCGACCACTCGACAGGTTTGCGCCGTCCCTGGTTTCCAACCAGATGTTTGCCGGCTTAATATCGCGATGAACGAGTCCGTTTGCGTGAGCCTCAGACAATGCCTCACAAATCTCGCGTCCAATGCGGATAATCGCCGGCACTGGCGCCGGCTGACCTCGCGGGAAGGCAAGATCGAGGTTTCCGCCTTGAAGTAACTCCATCGCCAGAAAGGGTAGCCCTCCTTCCTCGCCGACCTCGTAAATCGTGACAATGTGTTCGTGTCGAAGCGATGCTGCCGCGCCCTTCGCGCAAGAACCGCTGCTTAGCTTCTGCGTCGGCCGCGAGCGACGGCGCCATTAGCTTCAATGCCAGCAACCTGCGCAATCGCATATCCTCGGCCTTGAAGACGATTCCCATGCCGCCAATGCCGAGAACCGCGATAACTCGATAGGATCCGAAGCTTCCAAGGTCTCCCGGTTGCGCCGGAGGGGCAAAAATTGCCAGAGCCTTCGTAATCACGCCATTCGTTGCCTGAGAAGCACTGTTCAATTCGGTGGCAGCGCTGGTATCAAGGCGATTGCTGCTGAGCTTCGATATCACGGAAGGCAATTGCAACGATTCACGCATCACCCGATCGACCGCCGGGGGCACCTGAATGTCCACTTCCTTGCACGCACGCAGAGCGTCGACGAAGGTATCCGACGAACGCTCATCCGCAGCCATTGTGGCGCATTGCGGACAGTTCAGCAGGTGTTCTTCGACGCGTGCGGCTTCTGGTCCGTCTAGCAAGCCGATTAGAAATTGCTCGATTGACTTGGGATCAGGACAGTCGGACTTGGATTGCACACAGCACCTCTTCCCCGCAGTGTAGACGGAATCCAATTCGGACTATGCGCCGACGTGCTGTAGTCTTACAGAAAAACTGTATTATTCGATCAGTCCCGCGAGCTCAAGACGTAACCTCTGTAACACGCGGCTCTTGGCGACGTACACAGCACCTACGGAGATGCCTAATTCGGCAGCGACCTCCGCCGGCGACCGTTCCGCGAATAGCACTTCCCAACATGCTTTCCAGGTCGTTGGCTCGAATTCCGATTGCATAACTTGCAAGGCCTGACGGAGCACAATTTGCTGATATTCGCGCTCTTCGACGTCGTCGTTAGCAGATGCCGCCGCGACTTCCGCCAACATGTCCGGATTCTCCATCGGCAACGCCTTGCGCCTGCGGAGCTCATTGGCCTTGTTCGAGACCACCGTCCAAAGCCAGCCGCGAAATCGCTTCCCCTGGTCATACTCAAATGCCGGCAATTTCTGCAACAATAGCAAGAGCACTTCTTGGATAAGGTCCGCGGCATCGGTGTCGCGAAAACCCAGGCGGTTCGCCCAGGCGTTTAGGAGCGGACCATAAAACTGTACGAAACGGCTCCACGCATCTTGGTTCCCAGCGCCACGCAATCGCTCAAGCAAACTGGCTGACGTTTGAAATGACTCCGACATTGTCCGCCCATCTTCAGGTTCGCATAGGCCCGCGAAAAGGCTACTTGCTCATGTTATGCATGCGTGCTGAAACGGAGTCCTTTTGTGCGTCTGAGATGCAATGTGGGGCGTGCCGGAGACATTCTACACGATCATTTCGAGTAGAATATTTGCTCTTGAATTCTGTTTCCCGATCTGCCCCACCGTGACGGACTGCATTTCTCCAGGAAGTTGTTGCCGTGGGCGCTGCCAGCCATTACGATCAACTTTCCTGCCGCATTCAGGTTCCGAGGTCATGCCGATGAACTCTGCCAATTGGGTTCGCGTTCGAACTGGCGCCGTCTTTTCCCTTGCGATATCCTTCGTCGCATTGGCGCAGCCTGCGAAGCGTCCGATCACGCCGGCCGACTACGACGCCTGGAACAGTATCCAAGGACAGACTCTGTCTCGCGATGGCAAGTTTTTGGCATACCTTGTTGGACCTGTTGTCGGCGATCGCGAATATGTCATTCTGAATCTCGCCAACGGCAAAGAATGGCGGCACAAGACTGCCGGTTCCGCGCCGGAAGCCACCGCAGGCGAGCCCGGCGTCGAACCAACGGCTCCCACGCCGTCACCAACTCCGCCGATCGCGCCGACCGGCCCGCGCGGTCCCGGCGGCCGTTTCGGCGGAGGCGGCGGTCCGACGCGGATCGCGTTCACCCCTGACGGCAAGCGCGTCGTGTTTCTGCTGTCGCCAACACGTGCGGAGTCCGAGGCTGCCGAGAAGGCCAAGAAGGAATCGCCAAAGAACGCGCTTTGCATCCAAGACCTGACTTCAGGTGCTCTAACTCGAATTGCAGGTGTGACATCGTTCGAGTTGCCGGCCGAATCGTCGTCGTACATTGCCCATCGGCCGGAACGACCTGTTGAGAAAAAGGACAAGTCCGAGAAACCAGCAGTGCCGGCGCCGAAGCCCAAGCCTCCGTTGGATGATGCAGACGACGACCAGCAACCGATGCCACCGACTCCGCCGCGGACACCCACGACCGCAGCCAGCGACTTGACTTTACGCAACCTGGCCGACAACAGCGAACGGAAGATCACCGAGGTCACAGCGTTTGGTTTCACAAAGGACGGCAAGCAACTGTGGTACGTCGTTTCATCCAAGATTGAGGAAACGAACGGCGTCTACCTGACAGCACTTGAACCCAAAGCCGCCGCTCGGCCGATCCTAAGCGGTAAAGGGCGATACACATCCGCGACGTGGGACGAAAAACAAACGCAACTCGCGTTCGTCGTTGAAAAGTCCGACGCTGCGGCCGGATCACGGCCGAAGCCTGCGATCTTCTACTGGTCGCGGACGCCGATCGATGTCGCCGCGAACACGACCGGCGAAGACGTGCCGACGAGAGCCGTGGAAATCATCACGGCAGCAACACCGGGCTTGCGTGCAGGGTGGGAGATTGTCGATCGTGGGCTGGCGTTTTCGGCCGACAGCAAGTGCCTTTATGTCTCAACTGCACCGGTCCAAAAAACCGCAAAGGAGAAAGAGCCGCCGCCTGCAAGCGAACGCCCGAATCTCGAACTGTGGCACTGGAAGGATGAGATGATCGTCCCGATGCAAAAAGTCCGCGGGACCGCAACTGCCAATCCAACGTTTCGTGCCGTTTATCACATACAAGATCGAAAGTTGGTGCAAGTCACCGACGAAGCGATGGCCAACATCAACTTCGCGCGCGAGGGCGATTGGGCCTACGGCAGCGACGATCGGCCGTACCGCACGCTCGTTGGATTCGATGCGAATTACAATGATCTGTACTTAGTCAATCTCCAGTCCGGCCAACGAGTGCCCGTTCTACGTAAGAAGGAAGGCGGCTTCACCTGGTCGCCCAGCGGCAAGTTCCTGCTGCACCACGACGGCAAGCATTGGATCAGCGTTGCTGTTCCCAGCCTAAAGTCTACGAATCTAACAGCGAAGATCCCCGCCACGTTCTTTCGCGAAGAGCACGACACGCCCAGTTCCGCGACCAGTCATCAGATGGCCGGCTGGACCGCCGACGACAAATACGTCCTGCTATATGATCGATACGACATTTGGCAGGTAACGGCGGACGGCACTGAATTCAAAAACCTCACGAGCGGTGCTGGTCGCAAGGCCGGCCTGCAGCTTCGCTATCTGAGTCTCGACCCGGAGGCTCGCACTATTGACCTTTCCAAACCGCTTATTCTACGCGCCGAAAACCTCGACACCCGGCAACAGGGTTTCTATCGACTGCAGCCGGACGGCAAACTCGAAGAACTGCACATGGCCGCTCGAAACTTCGGTCCGCCGACCAAAGCCAAGAACGCCGACGTGTGCATGCTGACGACGTCGTCGTTCTATGACGCGCCGGAGACGTACATCACCAGCGCCAACTTCAACGAGTTCCGCAAAGTCAGCAACACGAACCCGCAAAAGGACAAGCTGCTCTGGGGCAAGGCCGAATTGCTCAATTTTCGCAGTGCCGACGGTCAGCCGCTTTCAAGCATTCTTATCAAGCCTGAGAATTTCGACCCAGCGAAGAAGCATCCGATGATCGTGTACATCTACGAACGCCTCTCGCAGAACCTGCACAACTTCGTACCGCCGCGAGCCGGCACCAGCATCAACGCGACCTACTACGCCAGCAACGGCTATCTCGTGCTTATGCCCGACATCGCTTACACCATCGGCTATCCCGGCCAGAGCGCCCTCAAGTGCGTGCTGCCCGCCATCGACGCAGTCGTCGCGCAAGGCTGTGTCAACGAGAAAGCCATCGGCATTCAGGGACATAGCTGGGGCGGCTATCAGACCGCCTACATGATCACGCAGACGAATCGTTTCAAAGCCGCTGCTTCCGGCGCTCCCGTGGTGAACATGATCAGCGCTTACGACGGCATCCGCTGGGGCACCGGCCTGCCACGCCAGTTTCAGTACGAACGTACTCAGAGCCGCATCGGTGGCACGTTGTGGCAATTCCCGATGCGCTTTGTCGAGAACTCGCCGATCTTTATGGCCGACCGCGTGAGCACGCCGCTCATGATGCTACACAACGACCGCGACGGAGCTGTGCCGTGGTATCAAGGCATCGAATACTATCTCGCCCTTCGACGCCTCGGCAAAGAAGTGTATCTCTTCAACTACGTCGGCGAAGATCACGGACTCACGCGACGCGTCAATCAAAAGGACTACACGCAGCGAATGAAGGACTTCTTCGATCACCATCTCAAAGGTGCGCCGCAACCCGAGTGGATGGCGAAGGGCATGCCATACCGCCCGCCGCCGACTGCACCGGCGACGACGCCGTCGACACCGACGCCGCGAACCGGAAGAGGTGGTCCGGCGAGATAGTATCGAACGGACCGGTCGAGTGGTTGATCGTGCGGAATCGGCAGGGCCTTGCTTTGATTCCCGCGATCATTGCTGACGCCGCTCGCGTAATTACGCGGCGAACCTCGTGCCTCCACTTGGTTGTCATCATTACGTGTCTTCGGGAATCGTCAGCCGCTTGTTTGCTTGCTCATTTGCCGAATCGGAATCCGGATTGTACATAGGCATGAGAAAAGTCGAGCACGCCCCCGTAGCTCAGCCCGGATAGAGCAGCGGATTTCTAATCCGCCGGTCGCAGGTTCGAATCCTGCCGGGGGTAGTACTCGGATTCAAAGGGAAGGCATGTGAAACCATCCGGTTTCGATGCCAGTTCCTTCCGTTTTGGTTGAAGCTTAGAAATCCGCATATCAACGATGGAAACGTCGATTACAATTTCCATCAAACACCTCGTGCAGCCGCGCTCAAATGGTCGCGTCTTGCATCAGCGAGGCCATCTGCAGCCTTCGGCCGCCGGCCTTGGGCGCATGAATTGCTTGAGCAGCACGTTCACGATCGCGCTTCAATTTGGGCATTTCGCTGGAAACTAATTCGCCGTCTTCCATGTGAAAGACTCGGTCAGCATACTCAATCAAGCGCGAATCATGCGTAACGACCAAGACGGTAGCGCCGCGATCATGAGCGGCCCGGTGAAGGAGTTCGATGACCTGCTGCCCGTTTTCCCAGTCGAGGGCGCTGGTCGGTTCATCTGCAAATAGAAACGTCGGCTCCTTAACCAGCGCCCGCGCGATGGCGCACCGTTGCTTTTCGCCGCCCGACATCTGCGATGGGCGCAGGTGACCCTTTTTCCCAAGGCCCAAATGAGCCAACATCGATTGAGCGCGCTCGCGCGCTTCACTTGCCGACGCGCCCTCACCCCAACGAAGCACCATTTCGACCTGTTGGCGAGCCGTTAAGGCCGGGAACAGGTTGCATCCCTGAAAGATATAGCTGCAGTGTTGCAACCGGAATCGCTCCATCTCAATGGTGGTGTAGAGCCAAATGTCTTGTCCAATGGCGAAGACCTTACCCGAATCCGGCCGCAGCAAGCCGGAGATGTTCGCGAGCAACGTGGACTTGCCGGACCCCGAAGGACCCATCAACAACGATAATTCTCCCGGGAACAACTTCACGGAAACGTTATTGACAGCGATAGTACGAGTTTCCGCCTCGCCGAATCCACGGACGATGTTTCTGATGTCCAGCGATGGCGTGAACAAAGCAGAAGACGCATCACTAGCGAACTGCGATGCATTCTTTGACGCTGAGAATGATTCGTGCGGGTTCTCGGTTGATCGTCGCGTGAGCCAGTTCAGGAGTCCAGCCATTGAATTAACCTCGAAAACACAACTGCTTTCGCTCCCTGAATCCAGGGACCTTCACACATTCAGACTGAGTTCCGCGTTGTGGATGGCCGCTTTCGGGAGTTCCTACAGATCGTTACTGCTGATGTGGCGTCCTGCCGGTTAGATTCAGTCACATTCCGTAGCGTAACAGGAAAGGGAATGTTACTTGCGCCACAAATTCCCGACTGCGGGGAGGAGTGCATTCCGGCACGTTCTAACATCCTTAGTGTCGGAATTCCTTGCCCCAACGGCAACCCCATCATCGTGTTCAACCGGTTCAATTAAGGTTCCGTTCCCGATGTCGCCGGCCAACCATCCAATCGACTCGTGCACTGACCCAACTCTGAGAATTTGCTCCGATGGGGCCAAGCCTGCCGACGACACCGCCGTTCCAATCGCTACAGTCAAGCGACCAACAGCGATACAAAGCATAAAATCGACAAAGTCATCTGTTGCGCAACTGCAATGAGCAACGGTCAACGTACGCGTTGACTGTAAGGAACCTTTTCAATGACTGTTGGCGAACTACCCCTTTGCTGGCGGGAAAAGCTTGCGCCGGAGTTCGAGTTGGATTATTTTCACCAACTGACAGGATTTGTTACCGAGGAGCGACTAAGACATCTCGTATTTCCGTCGGAAAGCGACGTGTTTGCTGCACTCAGGGAAACTCCTCTCTCGAAAGTTCGAGCGATCATTTTGGGCCAAGACCCCTATCACGGCGACGGGCAGGCACACGGGCTATCGTTCTCCGTTCGCCCCGGGATTGAGATTCCGCCGTCCTTGCGGAACATCTTTCGAGAACTGCAACAGGACTTGGGCATTTGCCCACCGGGCCATGGCTGCTTATTGGGATGGGCACGGCAGGGCGTTCTGCTCCTGAATGCCGTCCTTACGGTTCGAGCCGCACAAGCCAATTCACATGCAAATCGCGGTTGGGAGTTGTTCACGGATGCGGCAATCCGTGCGGCAAATGAGCAATCGCAGCCAATCGTCTTCGTACTCTGGGGTGCCTACGCGCAAAAGAAGGTCACGCTGATAGACCAGCCCCGGCACAACGTGATTTCCTCTTCCCATCCATCGCCGCTGTCGGCACACCGTGGGTTCTTTGGCAGCAAGCCTTTCTCACGAATCAACGCCGTGCTTGAGAAAGCCGGGCGAGGGTCGATCGACTGGGCGCACTTGCCGTCAGGGTGAAGCTGCGCCTTCGATCGTTACCGAAACGGACATTTCCGCTCCCTGGTCCGTCTTCAGCGTAATGGACTTCTTCAGCGGCCCCGCCTTCTTGGGAATGTACTCAATCGTGACCACCTGCGCGACCTTAGGATCGGCGCCGAACTTGATGTTCAATCCGTCTTCAGCGCCGTCAGCCGCGACAATACGAAACGGTTTGCCGTTGCCCCGAACGATTATAGCACGAGAAACCCCCTCGTTTACTTTTACGTTGCCGAAATTAATGTTATTAGGGGTTGCCGTCAGGGCCGCCTGGATGATGCCCTCGACGGTGATTGGAAGCACCGGCGTCGCTGGGTCGGTCGTCTGAAGCTGCAATTCGTGCTTGAACTCACCCGCCGGCGCGTTCTTTCGCAAAGTCACATTGATCTGATAGATGCTGGCAAACCCTCGAACCGGAGCGCCGCGTTGAATCGTTACGTCGAACGGCAGGTCATTCTTGCCGACGTCAAGCGACCATTGGCGATTGGTTCGATGAGAAACTGTGATCGAAGCCGTCGGCGATTGCCCAGCGGTAACAATACCGAAATTGACCCTATCTGGATTGCAGGAAATATTGCCCTGCGGAATACAAGTGACCGAAAGGTATGCCATCGAGCTGTATATCTTGTCGCCAGGTTTCTGGGCGACCGACATCATGGTTACGAAGATAGTCACCGTTTTCACAGTTCCTGGGGTGATGCGTCTCGTGTCCATTTCAATGTCAAACTCAGCGCTGCCGTTCTTTTGGATCTCGCCCTTCGGCTTGATCGGCGTCACACAACCGCATGATACCTTCGCATCTGCGACGACGAATGGCACCTCGTAAATGTTCTTTATGGTGAACTTGTGAGTGAGCACGGCGCCGTGAGCGACGTTGCCAAAGTTGTGCGTCAAACCGTTTGTGAAGAACTTAGACGCCCAACCCTGTTCCTGAGCGGACACGACCATCGGCAAACACAACATCAGCAGCAACACTGCGATGACTCGTTTCATTTCACTGCTCCCACCGGATTCAGCCTGCATTTGCGTCGTATCGACCAAGGCAAAGCCGGCACAATAGTACTTGAAGGTCGAGTCGAAGGCCAGTTCATCGGTAAGGCCGCCACAAGCGTCGCAAACTGCCTGTGCTTCCCGCCTTGACTCTGACTTTCGACCCTGACATTACTCATCATATATCGCCCAGCATGCCAAACCAACGGTTCGGACAATTCGACAACGAGCGTCCTGGGTTCGGGTTGGTTTCGATCAGGCGCTGTTCCACTTATTTCGCATGAACTTCAGTCCGTTCACGTATACGTCTTCAGGATTCGGGAACAAGTCGCGCCAGACCTTGGTCGCCGCCGCAAGTGCCGGAAGCGCTCGGCCGAAGGCTTCGATGACGAACCATCCGTCATAGCCCACGGCTTTGAGAGTTCGGAACGCTTCGTCCCAATGCACCTGACCTGTGCCCGGGGTGCCCCGGTCGTTTTCGCTGATATGTACGTGACCCAGCACCGGTGCGACTGTTCGAATGGCCGAACCCTGGTTCTTTTCCTCAATGTGGGCATGAAACGTGTCGAACATGGTTCGAAAACTCGGGTGATCGACCTGTCGAACCAGCGATGCTGCATCAGCGGCTGTCGTCAAGAAGTAACACTCGAATCGATTGAGATACTCGATGCACAATTGCACTTTGGCTTGCTGTGCGTGTTGTGCCGCCGTTCGAAGCACATCCGCTGCACGCGATTTCTCGTCTTTAGTCGGTCCTTGACCGGAAAAAACCGCAAGAGGCGAATGATACGGTCCGCAAAGGTTCTCAGCGCCCAAAATAGCGCACATGTCGATGGCCCATTTGATCCGTTCGACGGCTGCCGTGCGAATACTTGGTTCCGGACTGATCGGGCTCGTATCCGGACCGACGACTGTCACCGCGGTGCACTTGAGTCCGTTCTTGTCGAGTTCGGCGCGAACCGTGCGATAGTGCGCCGCGTCGCCTTCGAACAGCGGTAGCTCGACGCCGTCAAAGCCGGCCTGTTTCAGTTTCGCCAGCAATGGGAAATGCTCCGACGTCACGTGTGTGGACCAGAGCAGCAAATTCATGCCAGTCTTCATCTGGAAACCCCAACAAATGTTGCAATGAGGAATGAATGATATTTTGCGACCCAATGCCGGCCTTTGCAAGTGGTGAAAACTACAGATAAACCTGTGACGTTGGTTTGATTATGAGCTCCGGCACCGACGCTCGCTGCGGCAGCGACGCCACGAACAAGATCGCCTGAGCAACATCGTCGGCCTGCAGGATCTTACGCTTCTGCTCTTCGGTGACTGGGGCCGGCCGATTTTCCAGGATCGGCGTGTCGATTTCGCCGGGATAGATGTTGCTCACGCGAATGCCGCTGTCCTTTTCCTCCGCCGCAAGGCACAAACCTAAAGCCGACATGCCGTGCTTTGCCGCGTTGTACGAAGCGCCGCCAAGCGGATTCGACCGTTTCCCGGCCACCGAGCTGACATTGATGATCAGCCCGTTCTTTCGAGCCAGCATCTGCGGCAACACGGCGTGAACGCAGTAAAAAGCGCCGTCCAAATTGGCGGCAATCATCGACCGCCAGGTTTCGGGCGTCAGTTCCCGCAGGGACCGCGCCTTAATGTTCATGCCGGCATTGTTGACGAGAATGTCGATTCGACCGAAATGCGTCGTTGCCTTCGCAACCATCCCGTCAACCTGTTCGGGAACGGCAACATCGCATGCAATCGCCAGCAGCCGTTCGCCGCCCGCTAATTGCGAAGCGGCTGCATCGAGCTTCGCGCGATTACGCCCGGCGATAACAACCGAGGCTCCGTTCTGCAAGAAGAGGCTCGCCGCCGCGAGGCCGACTCCGCTTCCGCCGCCGGTGATCAGAACGACTTGGTTTTTGAACTGATTCATTTGCAACTTCTCTTTAATGCGATGATCATCGATGTAACAACCGCTCTCTTCGACTGTCGGCAGAAGCAAGTGCCGGCCGTATTTGAGGTCTTAGCACTTCGTCGCCGTTCGGAAAGTTGCCCGAGTAACCGATTTTCGTGCGAAGCACGACGCTGCTCGTTGCAAATGGCGCGTATGTTCCATTCACCGATCCCGTCTCCGGCCTGCCTCTTCTCGCCATCCATTCAGTTCGAGGCCGATGCGCTATCCAAACGCTATCCAGACTGAATCGCACCCATGTCAAAGCCAATCGCTCGCACTCGTGATGATTCGAGGGCTCGTGACGGATGTCATTCAGGAATTTCAGGTTACACATTTGTAACAGCCTCGAAAACAAACAGATAGCGCGATATAGGTCGGATAGCGCCGGGCCAGAACTTGGTCGATCCGTTGGCGACTTGACACCCTGGCGAGTTCCTTCCTTGACCCGATTGGCGAAGCAAGAGAGTCAGGTCACAAAGCACACGAGGAGACACAGAGGTCCTCAAGCAGCAATTTTTGTGCTGCTGCTTTGCGCGAATGCACCGCTAGCGATCGGAATCTTCGTTTGACCAGAGAGACTCTAATCTCGCGCTGAGGCGCAGAGTTCGCAGTTGCTCTCTGCGGCCTCTGCGCGAGACATGTCTTGGATGCGGCTTTGTCGAGCCGTGAAGTGTCCTTGGTCTCGTCGGCCGCCGGACTCGACTGAAACAAGTAACTTCTGATTTTTGTGTACATTTCGTTGCAATTTGTTGCATCTTTTCTCACCTGTTTCTCGAATAGCGCGCACCGTGAACGCAAACGCGAAACCACGCTTCGCCATTTCAACCGAACCAACGCCGCGATCCCATTGGCGATTGTTACATGACGAATTGAGCCCGCCGTGCCAGCAAGGAAATTGGTGATTGCCGAATAAGAGGCGGAAATTCCTGCCAATCGCTCTTTCACCCTTGAACTCTATCCTGCGGGCAATCAGAATGCTTTCAATCTCTCGGTTAACCAAGGAAAGCGCACTGTGCCCGAGCAGCCGCAGCAGCAACCCGATCGTGAGCTAATCGAAGGGCTCAGTTGCCCGAAATGCCGATGCCCCGACGTGGAGCGGTTGCCGTCCAATGCCGTGACGCCACATCCGGGATATCGCTGTGTGCAGTGCGGACTGCGCATGCGCGGCATGACCTGGACGTACATTCTCGTCATCGTTCTGGGAGTCGCACTGCTCACCGTCGCTGTGGGGTTGGTCAAGATCTTCAGCGACGACCGCGACGGCCAGTTGCAGAACTATGTGTTGTACTCGTTGCCGCTCAGCATTCTGGTCGTCGGGTTTTCGGTGTTTCAACTGCTCAAGCCGAGGCCGGCGCGATCCTGATCGACTAGTTCTCACCCCTTGATCACGCCGATCGGCCGCATGCGAGCCACTTTGCGCGACAGGTCCGCGTTGTGCACGACCTCGACGACGTCGTCCACCAGCTTGTACGCGTCCGGTTGCTCCTCCGCGAGGCCCTTGCGGCTCTGGGCACGAGCGATAATGCCGCGGGCTTCCAGTTCCTTATCGATGCGGCGGCGGCCGGCCGCCTTGACCGCAGCCGTACGGCTCATGGCCCGGCCTGCGCCGTGGCAGGTGGTGCCGAAGGTCTTCGTCATGCTTCCAGGTGCGCCGACGAGCACCCAGCTCGCTCGGCCCATGTCGCCCGGAATGATCACCGGCTGGCCGACGGCGCGAAATGCTTCCGGTAGTTCCGGATGACCTGCCGGAAACGCACGCGTTGCGCCCTTGCGATGCACCCAGACCTTCTTGCGGACTCCGTTGACTTCGTGCTCTTCCAGCTTCGCGATGTTGTGCGCCACGTCGTACAAAAGCGTCATTTCGAGATCGTGCCACGAACGGCCAAAGATGTTCGCAAAGACCTCGCGAGCCTGCGTCATCAGCAGTTGACGATTGCAGAAACCGAAATTCGCGGCGGCCCGCATCGCCGAGATGTATTTGCGGCCCTCCGGACTATCCACCGGCGCGCAGGCCAACTGTCGATCGGGCAGTGCGATGCCGTGCCGTTCCGGAACTCCTCGCAGCGAGTGCAATGCATCATCGCAAACCTGATAACCCAGGCCGCGCGACCCGGAATGGATCATCACGCAGACCTGGTCCTTTTCGAGGCCGAACGCCTTGGCCACGTCCGCGTCGGCAACATGATCGACGACCTGCACTTCCATGAAATGGTTGCCCGATCCGAGGGTGCCGCATTGCTCCTCGCCGCGCGACAGCGCATGATCGCTGACCTCGTCCGGATCGGCATGGTCGATGCGGCCGTCCGCTTCGGTGTGGCCCAAGTCCGCCGGGTCGCCCAAGCCGCGGCCAATGACGTAGCGAGACCCCTCGCCCATCAATCGGCGAAGCTCCTTCTTGTCGAAGCGGTACTTTCCGGAACGGCCGACACCCGTGGGCACATTGCGAAACAGGTCTTCGACCAGCTTGCGAAGGTGCGGCTTCACGTCCTGGTAGAAGAGGTTGGTTTTGACGAGGCGGACGCCGCAGTTGATGTCGTAGCCGACACCGCCAGGGGAAATAACGCCGCCTTCCTGCGGGTCCGTTGCGCAAACACCGCCGATGCAGAAGCCGTAACCCCAATGGATGTCCGGCATCGCCAGACTCGCGCCCTGAATTCCAGGCAGAAAAGCGACGTTAGCGACCTGCTCAGCCGCCTGGTCTTTGCGGACCGCGTCTAACAAGCGTTCATTGGCGAAAATCAATCCGTCAACGCGCATGCCTTGCTTATAACTTTTCGGGATGCGCACGCAGCACGCGTCGATGCGCTCGAGCGGGCCGCTGAATGTTTCCTTCGGCATGACACTTTCCGTTCAAATATCGACTATAACTTCCGCCAGCCAACCGTCCTGTCCTTGCTCCACCTTCAGTCCATGATAAGTGATCGCCTTTACTTCGTGCCCCAGTTCGTGCCGAGCGCGATCCAGTGTCTCGCCCCAAATCGTCGCTTCGAGCCCGGCATTCGACACCGCCACATCGAAACGGCAGTACAACCGGTGCTCGACCTCAAAACGATAAAGCAGTTCTTTCAGCCAGTCGAACAGCAGGTACTCGCGGTCCGTTCCAAAGACGGATAGTGAAAAACGCTCGCGGGGTTCGATCGTTTCCGAGTTTTCGACCAGGACCGAGAACAGCGCTTTCCCGGCTTCCGCAAATAGCTCATTCAAAGACTGTGCCTGAATGCGCAACCCGAGGTCGGCAGTGTGGTCGAAGGTCTCATACATCGGAAACTGTAACTCCGAACTGCAAACCGCAGGACAGAGACACACGCGAAATGCAATTGGTTCAGCCGATTACCATCGAAACAGAGCGGTGCCCCAGGCGAGGCCGGCGCCGAAGCCGCTCATGAGCAAGGTCTGGCCGTCTTTGATGCGCCCTTCGGCAATCGCCTCGTCCAACGCCAACGGAATCGACCCGCCGGAAGTATTGCCGTATTTTTCGAGATTGTTGAACACACGACCGCGATCGATGTGCAGTACGTCGATCGCAGCGTTGATGATGCGGATATTTGCCTGATGCGGGATGTAGAGATCAACCGCATTCGGCTCCATATTGGCAAACGCCAGCACGTCTTTGATCGTGTCGGTGAGGATGTTCGTCGCCCAACGAAACACGGCGCGCCCATCCATGAACAACAGGTGCTTCTCTTCTTTGATGGCTTCGATCGTGGGCACAATCCGGCTGCCGCACGCCGCGCGGTGAATCAACATGCCGCCCGAACCGTCGGCGCCCATGCTGTACGCAACGATGCCCTGATTCGGCCGGCCACGAGTCAGCAGCACGGCGCCGGCGCCATCGCCAAAGAGTGGATACGTCTTGATGTCGGCAGGGTTGAGGATCCGCGAGTTGCAGTCGCCGCCGATGACGAGCGCAGATTCTGCTGCACCGGCCAAAATGTATGTGGCAGCCGTGACAAGGCTATAAACGAACCCCGCACACGCCGCTTGAATCTCGATCGCGGGGCAGTTGAGTCCCAGTCGATCTTGAACCAGGCACGACGTCGCCGGAAATGTCATGTCGGCCGTGAAGGTGCCGAGGACCAACAGATCGATCTTCTTGCGGTCGAAGCCGATCGATTCAATGCAGCGTTTGCCAGCTTCGTAACACAAGTCGCTCGTGGCTTGATCGGGCAACGCGTGACGACGTTCGTGAATGCCGGTTCGTTTGACGATCCACTCCGGTTCGAAGCCAAGCCGAGCCTTGAGATGTTCATTCGTCACCACGGAATCAGGAACGTAGCTTCCGGTTCCGATGATACGCAACCCCATCAAGGAACGACAGGGCGGGCGGCTGGAACTGGATCGATCCTGAGTCATGGCGTACTTTCAGGCGTGAAAAGAAAATGAATGTGCCGCTATTATATGAAACAAGCCACATTCGCGGCGAGGCGAATATGGCTTGGCATTCATGGCACACAGATCGATTCGACTGTGTTCTAGGTCGCGGCGGGGCTGTTCGATGTTTCCGGCGCCGCCGGCGGATCCTGACCGGCAAGCAATATGTGCTTGATCTGCACGACGCGGTACGGCTGGCGATGGCCACGAAGCCGGCGATAATTCTTTCGCCGACGGAAATGTTGTACGTAAACCTTCGTCGTCGTTTCAAACGGTTCGTCGACCAAAGTGCCGATGACCCGAGCGCCAGCAAGCGTAGGCTGCCCGACCTTCAAGTCGGCGCCGCTACGAACCAACAGCACTCGGTCGAATGTGATTGCGGAGTCTTCATCGCCGTCGCGAAAATCGACTTTGACCGAATCACCCTCGTTCACTCGATATTGCCGGGAACCATCGACAAACACAGCGTAATTCATGACCTGCACTCCGCAAATTCTGCCGCGAAAAACGAAGGGTAAGTGTATGGGAATAGTTAAGAATCGGCTACCGGACACTGCAGGATCATTGGACTGCGGCTGTTCGTATGCACGCCGAAAGCTGCATGTCTCTCGATGCGACGAGCGGCATCATGCACTTCGGCAATGGCGGGCGTATTCTGCCAGCCAACCGAACTGCACGAAGAAGTCATGCTCGTCGACGCCCATCGGCGATTTGAAGAAGCAGGCCAGGTGTTTTTGCACTCCGTGCTCGCCACGTCGTTGAGCTAATAGCGATAGCCGGGCCAAGTCGAGCACGAGGGGGGCCGCCAACAGCGAATCGCATCCCTGCCAGATGAACTGCAAGATCATCTTGGTTCCGAGGAACCCTTGATAGTGGATGTGGTCCCAGGCAGTCTTCCAGTCATCCAGCGATTCGATGTATTCGATCGACACGTGCGTCTGCGGCTTGTACCCAACGATTTGGGAAATCAGCGCATCTTTCGATTTGACCTTAGATGCTTTGTTCTGAGGGTCATTGAGCACGATGCCGTCGCGATTGCCGAAGATGTTGTGCCCGACCCAACTGAGTATCTGCAAATTGCGATGAGCAAACATCGGCGCGAGCACGGATTTCATCAGCGTCTCGCCGGTCTTGCCGTCCTTGCCGCAGATCGGTGCTTTGCGGCGATGAGCCAATTCCTCAAGTGCCGGCATTCCCGCCGCCAGCGATGGCGTGAAATTGACCATGGGCAGTCCCATGTCGATCGCGGCGTACGCGTAAAGAGAACTTGCCGGCAATCGAATCTCATTCTTTTCAAGTGCTTCATCGAGGGCAGCGAGATGTATGTGCGCCGGACAAAGTTCGAAGGGCGGCTCGGTCGATGCGGCGTTGACCACGACAATCTGGTCCAACTGTTGCTGCGACCTGAACTGTTGAAGGTCGCCCTGAATTCTGCGAATGGCCTCACGGGGAGTCTCTTCCTTCTTTGCGGCGGCGAGATCAGCAAGGCCGGCAATCGTCTCGCCCGAGTTTTGAATCGAGCCGGGCCGGACGTTGGCGCTCCATTTCTCCAAATCGTCCGCACATACGCGGATCATTGCCTCGTGAAACACGTTCGATCGGGAGTGAAGATCGCGGACCGATTGCAGAAAACTCCCCTGGCGAATGTCGTGACCGCCGATGACGAATTGATCGAAGCCGTCGAGCGGCACGCCATGGAAGATCGACAACGCCGTGACGAGGCCGGTTTCGTCGGTCACGCCGCGAGCCAACGCCGACACGCCAAGCACCGCTGTGCTGCTAACTCCACCCCAAGCTCCGATAAACCACAATCCAATGCGCCGACTGCTCATGGCAATGCCTTTTTCTTGCGACTCATTCGAACTCGCCCAGATAAAACGGATGCAAACGGCGTTCCGAACGCTCAACGTCCTATGACAAACGAATTCCGAACCGATTGGTTGGCGCCAGTCGAAGGGCTGGTCAACCTGCTACCACGAATGACTAAGTTGCTTCCTGCGGTAAATCGTATTGTCGCAATTGAGCCTATTCGGTCAAGGCTACGATTCGACCGCTGCATGGTGCTATAATGGAGGTACAACGTTATCAAACCTGAATTTTGCCGCGGGTTGGGAGTGATCCATGTCGGTAGATCAAAATTCTTTTTGCACGATCGATGAGGCGATTGAAGAGCTTCGCGCCGGCCGGATGATCGTTCTGGTCGACGACGAGCATCGTGAAAACGAGGGCGATCTCGTGATTGCGGCGGAGAAGACTACGCCCGACGCGATCAATTTCATGATGCGGAATGCGTGCGGAATGGTTTGTCTGGCCATGTCGTCCGATATCTGCTCGCGTTTGCAATTGCTGCCAATGGTTGGCGCAAGCGACGACGCCAAGGCAACGCCGTTGACGACGAAGTTCGACGCCCGAACGGGAATCACGACCGGCATCTCAGCATTCGATCGCGCACGCACGGTTCAAGTGGTGATGGATGAACGCACGACGCCCGCCGACCTAGTTCGCGGTCATGGTCACATGGACGGCCTGCGCGCTCGCGATGGCGGCGTACTTGTGCGTGCCGGCCATACCGAGGGCAGCGTGGACCTGGCTCGCCTTGCCGGCCTCAAGGAAGCCGCGGTCATCTGCGAGATCGTGAACGCGGACGGCCGCATGGCCCGGCTGCCCGATTTGCGCGAGTTTTGCCGCGTTCACGGGCTCAAGATGTGCACCATTGAAGAACTGATCAAGTATCGCCGGCAGCGCGAGCGAATGATCACGCGCAAGTTGTCGGTCAAACTGCCGACGAGTCACGGCACGTTCGACCTGATCGTTTATGGTTCTCTCGTTGATCCCGAGCCTCATTTGGCGCTGTGCGTCGGCGGCGTCGGCGTCGAGTCCGGTGGTGTTGTTCGCGAAATGCAGGAACCGGTGCTCGTTCGAGTCCATAGCGAGTGCCTTACCGGCGACGTACTGCACAGCGGATTGTGCGACTGCGGCTCGCAACTGCATTATGCTCTGGAACAGATCCACAAAGCAGGCCGAGGCGTGCTGCTTTACATGCGGCAAGAAGGCCGCGGAATCGGGCTGATGGCGAAACTCCGGGCGTACAAATTGCAGCAGGAAGAAGGTCTCGACACGGTCGAGGCCAACAAGCGACTTGGTTTTCCTCCCGATCTGAGGCACTACGGCATCGGGGCGCAGATTCTATTTGACCTAGGCATTCGGCAAATTCGATTGCTGACCAACAATCCGAAAAAAGTCATCGGCCTCGACGGCTATGGGCTCAAGATCGTCGAACGCGTGCCCATCGAAATGCCGGCCGGCGCGGCCAATCGCAAGTACCTTCAAACGAAGAAGGACAAGCTTGGCCACCTGCTGGAGGGGATCGAATAAGAACAATCTATCTCGATGGTCCTGGAGGAGGCCCGGGAGGGCCGGCGCCGGGACCTGGACCTGTCGGCGAATTGGGCGATTCCACCGGTCTCGACAAGTCGATGTGGATCTCCGTGATTACCCAGTGATGAGGAATCTTGCTGATCAGAATTCCTGACGACTGATCTTCCGGCATTGTCTTCCAATCGGCTTGCCGCAATCGTTCGAGCTCACGGTAGACATCGGGGCCAATCAACTTTGCATAGACCGTCGCATGCGCGGCAAACCCCAACGGGTATGGAAGCTGGCACTCCGTTGGCAGCCCCATCCGAATCTCGTTGGTTTTCATCTCCATTGTCAACGGCACTTCTGCTTGCAAGAGCGCCGTCGGCGGAACAATCGACGCGCCGCGCATGATCAGGAGGCGCATCAAGTCCGCAATTCCGGCGCCCTTCGACGGCGTGGCATCTTTCACTTTGATTAGTTGATTCGCAACTTTCATCGAATCGGTTTGCATCAAGAGGCTGCGATTAATGTCGTTGTCGCCCAAGAGCGGCGCCAAGCGAAACGGCAATCCAAGTCCCCCGCCAGGCGCCGACATCGCTAGAACCGAGTTCCTTAGAAACACGTTGAGGAAGTACTGCTGCACCTGATCACGGCGCGATTCCGACGGCACATCTTGGGTATCCAGATAGAAGTCGACGAATCGATACGGTGCATTTTTCTGAGCATAGTCGCGCAGAAAGTTCTCTGCCTCTTTGTGCATCTCTCGAATCATTCGGCCATAGGTCGTGAGTTTCTTCTCGTGCAGCGTCGGCCCTGACACCGCCGCGTGGTATTGAGCGCCTTCAAGTTCTTTGGGAGTAGTTCGATCAACGCGGACCGCGCCACGAAAAACGCCTTCGCGGGTTCGAATCGAATAGAGTTGCTGAAGGGTCACGGTCTGCTGCTTTTCTTCCTGACCCGTAAACCCTTCCGGTTCCACCAGCAGTTCGCCGTTTGATCGCTCGATCACATGGACAAGTTCCAGTCGGCGAAATGAAGTGTAGTTTTCGGCGAATCTTTCAATGACGTCTCGCTCGCTACGTCGACGTCGATCCATCGGCTTTTGAGTGTAATAGAATGCTTTGTCCAATTCTCGCTTCTGAAGCGCCGGGTACCAGCTTGCGTCCAGGAATTCCTGTGCCTGTGCGCGAATGGAAAGCACCGTGCCGAGATAATACGCGCCGTAGACCAGTCCGCAGACGACGCACGTCCACCATGAAATGTTAGCCATGGTCATGCCGGTCCGTGCACCTTCAGAGCGGCGCACCTGCCAGCGTGCGGCGGCAGACAGGGCGATGCCCAGAATCGCGCCAAAGATCAAGCCGAGTTCCAGGACGCGCTTGCCGGTCAGGATGCCGATTACAAAGAGTATCACGGTGGCGATCGCCAATATCACAGCGACCAGAATTGCGGCAATCGAAAGTGGCGCCAACGGCTGATAGCGGCCAGCATCGTCGGCTCGGTCAGATACGGTCCCAGGAAACGAATCCGCCATATGCGCAGTCTCCCCGCCCTGCAAGTAATGAATACCTCTCCTACGCAGGACAGACCATTGTGGTTTGGCCTAATTGCGTCGGCGACCAAATCACTTATTCGAAACCAGAGACCGCCCGTACTTGCTGCTAATCGATGGTGCTGTTGAAAATGGCGTTGCGGACAGTTTCACTCGTCGTCTCATTGCGAGTCTGCACTTCGCCGCTGACATCGAGGAAGATCTTGTCCTGCAAAATCTCCTGCAGCACGATGGCGAGTTTGTCGTTCGACCGCATGTCAATGAGAGGCTTTGCGCCCGTATTCAGCGCCACCATACGTTTTTGAATCAGCGTCGATAGTTTGAATCGACCGCCGACCTTGTTCACAATTGCTTCTTCTTTCAGGTCATCCAGCATGCTTATCTCCTCGCGTATATCGCCTCAATGATCTTTCGCAACTCTGCGACCGTGCGCTCCAGGTCATCATTCACAACTTGATACGTATAATCGGGGGCTTGGGCCACCTCCGCCTGCGCATTTGCCAGCCTTCGCCGAATCGCCGCTTCTGAATCCTGACCTCGCTCCCTCAATCGCCGTTCCAAGTCGTCGTCGGTCGGCGCCAACAAAAACACTGACACGTTGTCAGGTTCTTGGGCTCGCACTTTGGCAGCGCCCTGAACGTCTATCACCAGGATCACGCCGCAACCCCGGGCTCGATACGGGTCAACCTCGCTTCGCAGCGTACCGTAAGAATGGTCGTGAACCAGCGCATGTTCCAGAAACAACCCGTCTCGTAACTTCGCCTCAAATTCTTGAGCCGTGACAAAGTAATAGTCACGGCCGTGCACCTCGCCCGGCCTGGGTTGTCGAGTCGTGGCGGACACCGTTCGCCTCAAAGGTACGGTCGCCGACTCGATGACGCGGGAAACCACCGTCGTCTTCCCGCTACCCGCAGGACCGGACAAAATGATCAATGGCCCCTTGGTCATAACTGTTCCGCATCATTCCACGTTCTGAATGATCTCGCGGATCTTTTCGAGAACCGACTTGATCTCGACGACATGCCGCGAGATCACGACATCGGACGCCTTCGAGCCCATCGTATTCGTCTCACGTCCCATTTCCTGCACGACGAACTCCAGCTTGCGGCCGGCCCCGTCCGAATCCTGCTGCATCAAGCCTCGGAACTGCTCGATATGGCCGGCAAGCCGAACCATTTCTTCAGTGATGTCGCTACGATCGGCATAGATTGCGACTTCCCTGATGACGTCCTCGCTTCGCACTTCAACGGCCTGCTCTGCCAGTACGGTGCGGACGCGTTCCAGAATGCGGTCGCGATAGTTCGAGTTCACCAAAGGCACTCGCGACCGCACCTGCTCGAGCTCATGGGCGATGTGGTCGCAAAACGCGAGCAGTTCTTGCCCCATTCGCCGGCCCTCGACCTGGCGCATTTGTTGCAGGCGTTCGACGGCGTTTTCGAGCGTTCTCTCAATTGCAGACCAATCTTCATCTGCATGCAACGACGCCAGACCCGGTTCCGGCGCAACCCCCGGCAGCACAACCACCTGTGCCATCAGTCCGGAAATAATGGATCGATCGAGCTTCATATCGCTGCCAAGCTGCCCGACCTGTTCCAGATAGCTTCGCAGGGCCACCGTGTTGAGTTTGAAGTCTGACGCACGGGCCGGTCGCTCGACGCGCAACTGCACCTGAATGGTGCCGCGGCGAATCGTTTTTCGAATCGTCCGCTCGATGTCCGACTCAAAAAGGTTGTAAGGTTCCGTGGCCCGAACCACAATCTTGAGGTATCGATTGTTGACGGCCCGCAATTCCACCGCTAAAGCCAGGTCATTGCTTTGAAACCGAGCTTCGCCATATCCAGTCATACTCAAAAGCACGCCGACCTCATGGCTGCGGAATCTTGCTGGCAACGTGAGCTACTTTTGCGTCACAATCGATGTCTTGGCCTGTTTCTCGCCATGCCATTGAACCAGCCGCACCTCGATCATGATCGAGACGGCCCAGATAAGAGCAACGATCAACGTGAAACGAGTGAAGGCATCACCGGCCCGCGACCCGAACGGGCTGGAGCCGCCTGCGCCGCCGAACGCGCCCGCCAAGCCGCCGCCCTTGCCGCGTTGGATGAGCACAACAATGATCATGAACGCGCCGATCGCAATGATCAGGAAGTTCAGCAGGTGGATATAGAAAGGAATATCTGCGAATATCACGTTCGCCGTCCTCAAAATCGCGTTGTGTGGAAGTCGTTCCTCAGCCGCTACTCGAATGAGCAATTATAGTAACGTCTCGAAACTCCGGAAAGACCGAGTACGCCCTACCGACCCTTTCCCTTTTTCTTCTTCTTCCGTTCCTCGGCCCGCTCCTTGGCGCTTTTTCGATGTCCGGTGCCGATCTTGTTGTTCTTGAGCACGTTGGACCCAGGATTGAACGCGCCCATCTTCTGCAGCCCGGTCGCCATCTTCAGCCGCTGCCACAGGCTCATGCTGGCCATTTGCCGCATCAGCGTTCGCACCTGATCAAACTGAGCCAGAAACTGCTTGATTTCGTGAGGTTGAGTGCCGCTGCCCGCGGCGATGCGTCGGCGCCGGCTCAAGTCGATGATATCGGGGTTGCTCCGCTCTTCCTTCGACATCGCGTCGATCATGCCCTGAATGCGCTTCATCGCCGCTTCAGGGTCTTCGCCCTCCGGCACCATTTCAGACATGCCCGGCATGCGGCCGATCATGTCCTTCATGCCGATCTTCTGAATCTGTGCGAACTGCTTGCGAAAATCGTCGAGGGTGAAGTTGCCCTTTGCCAACTTCTCCTGTTGCTTTTGCAATTCCTCCTGGCTGATCTGCTGCTGAACCTGCGAGACCTTCTCGATCAGGCCCATCAAGTCGCCCTGACCGATGATGCGCTGCGCCATTCGCTCCGGGTGGAACGGCTCCAAAGCGTCGAGTTTCTCGCCGACGCCGATGAATTTCACGGGGACGCCGGTCACGTGCTTGATCGACAGGGCCGCACCGCCGCGCGTATCGCCGTCGAGCTTTGTCAAAATAACGCCGTTTAGATCGAGTGCGTCGTTGAACGCCTTGGCGCTATTGACCGCATCTTGCCCGGTCATCGCGTCGCAAACAAAGAACACTGAGTCCGGCTTGCATTGCCGATCGATCTTGCGCAATTCGTCGATCAGCGCTTCGTCGATGTGCAATCGGCCGGCCGTGTCCAGGATGACGACGTCGTGAAAGGCGCGCTTCGCCTGCCCAAGCGCATTTTGGCATACGGTCACCGGATCCGAGCCCGTCTCGCTGTATACCGGAATGGCGAGCTGCTCCCCGAGGATTTTCAACTGATCGATGGCGGCCGGTCGCTGCAAATCAGCCGCGACCAGGAGCGGCTTGCGGCCTTGCGTTCGCAGCATCGACGCTAATTTGCCGCAGGTCGTCGTTTTGCCCGATCCCTGTAAGCCGCACAACATGATGACCGACGGCCTGTCTTTCGACGTAGGCAAGCGATGATCGACCGGCCCCATGAGCCGGACGAGTTCCTGATAAACAATGCTGACGATCTGTTCGCTGGGGTCAAGCGAACGCAGAACCTCTTGCCCGACAGCTTGCTCAGTAACACTTTGAATAAACTCGTTAACGACCGTGAAATTGACGTCGGCTTCAAGCAGCGCTTTGCGTATCTCCGCCATCCCCTCGCGGATGTTCGATTCCGAAATACGCCCGCGGCCTCTCAACTTCTTGAGAGCTTCGCCAAGACTTCGTTGAATGCCTTCGAACATGTTCAGTCACCGGCCGTTCGGTTCGGGCGCATCGCGAGTTCGCTGGAAGCGCTCATTGTATCGCCAACCGCCGGCATGTGTAGGACCGCCGCCGAAGGGAAATGGACAGGCAATTCTGCACGACTCGCCGAGATCAGTCAGGTTTTCTGACATCTCGGCAACGTACTGGAAAAGCAAACGGGCCGCGCTCGCTGAGCCGGCCCGTTGCAAACTGTGTCATCACACTCCTGTTACTTCTTCACCTCATAATCCGCGTCGATCACGTCGTCGCCGCCTTTGGCTCCGCCGGCGCTGCCATTATCGGAAGGAGCTGTGGACGGCGGGCCGCCCGGCGCGCCCTGGCCGTGCATGTGCTGTGCCATGGCGTGGGCCGCTTGTTCGAGTTCCTGCGTCGCCTTGTTGATTTCAGCTACGTCCGTGCTGGTGAGCTTCGAACGCAGGTTGTCGATCGCTGCCTTGATCGGCGCTTTGTCGGCCTCCGAAATCTTGTCGCCTGTTTCGTTGAGCGACTTCTCCATCTGGTAAACCATTCCGTCGGCTTTGTTGCGAGCGTCGGACAGTTCCTTTTTCCGCTTGTCTTCGTCAGCGTGAATCTCGGCATCACGTTTCATGCGCTCGATTTCGTCCGAACTCATGCCGCTCGAGTTCTCGATGCGGATCTTGTTCTCTTTCTTGGTGCCCTTGTCCGTCGCCGTAACGTTGAGGATGCCGTTAGCGTCGATGTCGAAGGTGACTTCGATCTGCGGCGTGTGTCGCGCCGCCGCTGGGATGCCATCCAGGAAGAACTGGCCGATGAGCTTGTTGTCGGCCGCCATCGGCCGTTCGCCCTGATACACTTTCACCTCGACCGTGGTTTGATTGTCGGTCGCCGTCGTGAAGACCTCGCTCTTCTTCGTCGGAATCGCCGTGTTCTTTTGAATGAGCGGCGTCATCCGGCCATAGTTGGCTTCAACGCCGAGCGTCAACGGCGTCACGTCCAAAAGAAGCAGTTTCGACTGGCTCCCCAGAAGCAGTTGTGCGCCCTGAATGGCGGCGCCGATGGCGACGACCTCGTCAGGATTCACACCACGATGGCCTACTTTGCCAAATATCTCTTTGACTAACTGTTGGACGCGCGGCACGCGCGTCATGCCGCCGACCATGACGACTTCGTCCACATCGCTCGGCCGGTAGCCTGCGTCCTTGAGCGCCTGCAATACAGGGCCACGGCAGCGTTCGATCAACGGATCGACCAGTTGTTCGAATTTGGCGCGGGTCAGCGTCAGGTCGAGATGCTTAGCCTGTCCCTGAATCGCCGTGATGAAGGGAAGTCGAATGCTGACTTCCGACGAACTTGACAGGTCTTTCTTGGCCTGCTCCGAAGCTTCCTTCAGCCGCTGCAACGCCATCGGGTCTTTTCGCAGATCGAAGCTGTGCTCGCGCTTGAACTGGTCGGCAATGAAGTTGATGATCGCTTCATCGAAGTCGTCGCCGCCCAGGTGGGTGTCGCCGTTGGTTGACTTCACCTGAAAAACGCCATCTTCGCCGACATCGAGGATCGAGATGTCAAACGTGCCGCCGCCCAGATCAAACACCGCGATCTTGGAGTCCTTCTTTTTGTCGAGGTGATACGCCAGCGCCGCCGCCGTCGGCTCGTTGATGATGCGCATGCGCTGCTTGTTGGTCTTCTGCGTCTTTGGATCCTGAATCTCCCATTCGGTTTCGAAGCCGGCAACGGCGGCTGCGTCGATGGTGGCTTGCCGCTGTGCGTCATTGAAATAAGCCGGAACCGTGATTACCGCCTTCTTGACCGTCTGACCGAGATATGCTTCGGCCGATTCCTTCAAATAGCGAAGCACCATGGCAGACACTTCCGGCGGCGTGTACTGCTTGCCGTCGATTTCTACCTTGACCAGATCCTGCGGCCCGCCGACGATCTTGTACGGGACCATCTTTTCTTCCGACTCCACCTCGTGATGCCGGCGGCCCATAAACCGCTTGATCGAATAAACGGTTCGCACCGGGTTGGTCGTCGCCTGACGCTTGGCCGGATCGCCGACAAGCCGTTCACCCTTGTCCGTAAAAGCGACCACGCTCGGCAGCAACTTGCGATCGCTTGCCTTCAGCGGGATGACCGTGGCCTGTGCCCCTTCCATAACGGCAACGACGGAGTTGGTGGTTCCGAGGTCGATGCCAATGATCTTTTCCGCCATGTTGTTGCTCCAAATATTTACTGTGCATCAGGTTGCGACCAGAAAATACGCCGCACCTGCTTTGTCTCAACGGATTTCAACATACGAGGGGGGATTGCAACTCCGATGCCGCTGCCATTCACTGCATGATTCTATACGTAAGATACGTATGAGTAATCATTTATGAACATGGTACCTGTCAAGTTCATTTGGGAACTGGTCGATCGCAGTGACAATGGTGTGCCAAATCGGCAGGGATTCGAATGACGCCAGTTTCAGCTGAATGTCTGAACGAGACTGATGCATTCGAAAAGCACTTGTCATTCGTTGACGGACGATCAAATGACTCGTAAGTTGAGGCGGATTTCTTGTGCTCCGTTGCAACTTCGAGGTCCTCACTATGGCGCGAAAAGGCGACAGCGGTCCCGCTTCCCGCTCCGCTGCTTCTTTGGATGCCCTCCGGTCGCAGATCGATAAGCTCGATCAAGGCATTCTCAAGCTGATTAACGAACGAGCGCATTTGGCGATCCAAATCGGTCGAGTCAAGAACGACCAGTCCAGTGACATTTTCGCCCCGGCCCGTGAAGAAGAGGTCATTCAGAACATCCTTTCCGGCAATCGCGGTCCGCTTGACGAAGCGACGGTCCGCGCAATCTATCGCGAAATCATGAGCGGCTCTCGCTCCTTACAGCGGCTCATCAAGATTGCGTACCTAGGCGCAGAATATTCGTACAGCCACTTGGCGGCGATGGAACGATTCGGCCAGTCGTTTGAGTCCGTTCGCGTCGGCTCGATCGCCGCCGTATTCGAAGAAGTGAACCGCCGCCATGCCGACTTTGGTGTCGTGCCGCTCGAAAACTCGACCGACGGTCGTGTCGCCGACACATTGGAGATGTTCATCCGTTTGCCGCAGATTCGGATATGCTCCGAAATCCGATTGCGGATTCATCACCATCTGATGGCGAACTGCGATCAGCCTGAGATTCGGCGAGTGTATAGCAAGGGCAATGCGCTGGGCCAATGCCGCAACTGGCTTGCGAAGAACGTGCCGCACGCAACCTTGCACGAAGTGTCGAGCACGGCCGACGCTGCTCGGCTTGCGCAAACGGAGCCCGGCGCTGCTGCGGTGGCGAGCCGGCAAGCCGCCGTTCGCTATGGATTGCGGGTCTTGTTCTCGAATGTTGAAGACTCGCCGTACAACGAGACTCGCTTTGCCGTCATTGGATCGCAGGAGGTCGCGCGAACTGGCAACGACAAAACCGCACTGATGTTCAAGGTGGCGCATCAACCCGGTTCGCTCGTGGACGCCCTGAGCCTTTTCAAGCAGAACAAGATCAATCTAACATGGATCGAATCTTTCCCGGCACGGACTCAGAAGATGGAGTACATTTTCTTCGTCGATTTCGAGGGCCACGTCGAGGACACAAAGGTCAAAAAGACCGTGACGGCCTTGCAAGCCCAGTGCGAAATGCTGACCGTATTGGGCTCGTTCCCGATCGCGCCCGTCTCAGGGGATTGACTCGAGACCTAGCGGCTACGGAAATCCATTCATGTTATTGCGACGCCCCGCGAACCTCTCGGCGCTTGAATCAGGTCCGTTAAATCAAGATACTGACGAACATTCGCCCCCGTAGCTCAGGGGATAGAGCGGCGGTTTCCTAAACCGTAGGTCACAGGTTCAAATCCTGTCGGGGGTAATCCATCACTTTGCACCATCGCATTGTTGCCAACTCAACGTACGGCGTCGAGATGCAATTCAAATCCGCGCCGTGTCAATTCACGAAGCAACTCATCGGCGCCAAGCAAGTCATATGCAGTGCCAACGCCGGGACGTATCTTGCCGCCTGCCAATGATTGCGCGGCAAGCGAGCAGGGCAAGGCAGCCATTCGCTGACCGTGTTCTCTCGCTATCATCGCGGCCGAGCTTGTCGAGCCGTCCGAGAACGTTAATTCCGTCATGATGGCGCCGCCGGAGGTTCCGAGTGACTGAAACGGTCGACTCGCCAACGAGAGGAAGTTCGCAGTGCGGCGGCCAAACGGTATCGGCAGTCGCGAGAGCGCCGCCATCAACCAGTTGCTGATTCGCAATTCAAAGCAGAAGCCTGCGCGAACATCTGCGACGCAGAGAAGCTCCGGAAACAAGTCATATTCCGGCGTTTCAGCCGGATAGTTGCGGCGACGGCCGAATGGTTCGGGAAAACGCACGGCGACGCTTTCGCGGAAGCAACGTAACGATCCTTGCGGTGCGGCGATTGGCCGGCCGAGCGATTCCAAAAGTGATGTAATCGCGGCGATTCCCTTGGGATTGTTGTTTCCAATCAGCAGCGTCACTGTAGCTGCGTGCGGAGGAACCGGTGAATCTTGCATCAAGCGAATCGCCAAAGCACCGGAGATAGCGGGCAGGCTGGAACAGCCAAACAAGGCAGCGACGCCGGCAGTCACAAATTCATTGTTGCGCGATCGCAGGTGTTTCACGTAGCTCCGGTCGTCGCCGATGTCGACGTATGGCCGCTTATGTTTTAGACAGGCATCCAGGACGCAAGTATCGAGCTTCGAGAATGGGCCGGCACAGTTCACGGTCACCGCATGTTGACGCACGGCATCGTCTACTTTGCTCCGATCATTGAGGTTGATCGCGAGACCACGATGTGCGGCGCCCAATACCGCGGCGAATTGAACCGCCTTTTCGCCATCGCGGCCGGCAATAGACACGCATTGCCCTTCTGCGGCCAGTTCCCGCGCGACAAGCGACCCGAACGTACCGTAGCCGCCAAGAACGAGGATCGGATTCATGTTTCGCGTCTCTTGCGGTCGAGGGACCACGCGGCCCAAAGCGACCAGAGCGAGTAGCCGCCGATTGTCGGAACCGTCGCCCATTGCGCGTGTTCCGGCACGCCGGTGAAGCCCGCTGCAGAGAGAAGCAGACCGGATACGAACACTGCAAAACCGAGGGCGCACATGATTCTGGAGTAGGACTGCCGCCAGAGCGCCGCCGACAGGATCAGCACAACGAATGAGTAGAGCGTATTTGCAACGCCGAGGCTCACGACGGTGGTGGTGCGTTCGACAACGACGAAGATGTCGGAAGCAGTAGAGCGAGCGGCAAGCCAAGGGAAGACGCCCAGAAACACGGCGTCGCAGCACAGGTCAATCGTTACGGCCGCGATTCCGACTCCAACGGCGAATCGGGCGAGATCGTCCCCAATCTTTCTGGCTGTCGCGACAGTAAACGTCAACATTGTGAACGCACTGATCACCCAGCTCACCCAGCAGAACGACCATCCAAGCGGCTGCGACGCAAGGTATGCAAGACGGTCGGGCAATGGCGCCAGCGGCGAACCGGGCCGCATGCCGAAATAGGCGCCGGCAAGCGCGGCCATGTGAAACAACACATTGATGACTGCAAGACGAGTGAGGCAGGTGCTTTGAAGCGGCGCCGAGTTCATTTCTCGAACGACCCGATAAGGTCAATCATTCGAATGCCCAGCGCCAAGCTGATGCGATACAGTTTCTCAATCGTTGGCGCGCCGTGCCCCAACTCGATTTGCGACAAGTAGCCGGTCGATACATCGGCGCGGCGAGCAAGTTCCGCAAGTGTCAAGCCGGCCAACTTGCGTTGGTCGCGAATCGCCCGGCCCAGAACGGCAAAGATGGCTTCTTCCGCCAGTCGCAGCAACCCCTTCGCCTGCAGGCTACGTACTACCGTTTGCTGGAGCTGCGCGATCTGAAACGGCTTCGTCAAGTACTCGAACGCCCGAGCACGCAAACTGTTCAAAGCGCCTTCGAGCGTCGGATAACCGGTGATGACAATGATGTCAGCATCCGCCTGATATTCCTGGAGCCATTCCAAGACGTTCTCGGTTTGCAGTCCGGGAAGGACATAATCAAGAACGACGACGTGATACTGTGTGTCTGACTTTAGAACTGCCTCGACTTTCGCGGGCTCATTTACCGTACGAATCGAGAAGTCTTTGTGGGCGAGCACGGCTTCCACCACCTTGCAGGTGGCGGCGTCGTCATCGATGACCAGAATATTGACCTCGGAGGTGCATTGCATCTCGTCGAGTTGCACCAGACCCGAGTCTTGGCGGGTTGATTCAATCGCAGCCATGCGTTCCCTCGCCGTTTTGTGAAGGCAACACAATTCGAACGGAACAGCCACCCGCGGCTGGTCGTTCCAGTCGCAATCCGCCGTTGTTCGCGTGAACGGCGCGAAGCGCAAGCATGAGTCCCATTCCGCGATGCCGAGGCTTTGTACTGAAAAACGGTTCAACAAACAGACGTTTGAAAACGTCGCTTTCTATCCCGGGCCCAGCGTCGGTAATTCGAAATTCGACATAGCGGCCGGGAACGGGACAACCGAGCCATTGGTCCAGATCGGCGTCGGTCAATTGAATCGGCGAGGCCTCGAATCGAATGCATGCGTCGGCAGGACATGCTTCTTTCGCGTTGTTGAGCACTTGCATAAACAATTGCCGCAGAACGCGGGATTCAATCATCACCAAAGGCAACGGGTCGGCAATGACAGTCTCAATTGTCACCGTGCTCGGCAACGATGATCGCAGCTTCTCGCTTTCGGCCCGTATGATCGCGGCGGCATTCGTCAGTTCCGGGCTCACGATGCCGAGCCGGTGAAACTGGTGCAGGCACCGCGTCAATTCGATGCCGCGATCGCACACGCGAAGCAGTTCGGTTAGATAGGTCTTGGCGGGATCGGGGACTGTTGTTTGGGCCAGCGAAAGTTCGGCAAAACCAATGACGCCGGTAAGAATGTTGTCGAAATCATGAGCCAGCCGGCGAGATAGGCCGGCAAGGTCGATCATTCGTTGGTCCAACGTATCCTTGGATCTATCGGCAGTTTCGCGCACAGCAAACTCGGATGGCGAAGTCGTTTGGAGCAAGCGAGTCAGTCTTTTGGCTTTTGAATCTTCTTCAGTGCTTCTTGGGCGGCCTCGCGCAACGCCGGCCGACCGTCCCGACTGGCAATCGTCAGCGCTTCAACCGCTTGCTTGGCGTCCGGACCGAACTCGCCCAGTTCCTGAATCGCGGCCAACCGCACCTCCGGCACTTCTTCATCCTTGAGAACCTTCAGCAATTCGGGGATCGCAGTTAGCGCGTTCTTGCCGAGACGGCCCAGCGTGTGAATCGCTTCACAACGGACTGCTTTGTCCTTGTCTTTGACTGCTTTGATCAACTCAGGCAGGGCGCCGGCTGCGCCGGGGCCGATCTGACCCAACGATGCCGCAGCCTGGATGCGGACATCAACGTCCTTATCCTGAAGCGCCTTGCTCAAGTCCGCCGCCGCCGCCTCGGCCTTCTTCCCGATCGCTCCCAACGTCTTGGCCGCCTCTTTGCGAACGACATTGGAGGAATCGGAAACGGCGACGGAGGCCAGCGGAACAACCGCAGATTCAGCGACAGTTGCCATCCGCCCCAAGGCAAATGCGGCCTCTCGTCGAACCGAATCGTCCATGTCTTTCAAGCAAGCAATCAAGTTGGGCACTGCGTCCTTCGTCAGGACTGCATCGTTGCGGCTGATCAGCGCTAGCGACTCTGTTGCATGATTGCGCACTTGCGTTGATGCGTCCTTCAACGCGTCGATCAAATTCGGGATCACTGTAGGGTAATTGCCGGTATCGACTCGCGCAGCACTGCGAGCAGCGGCAGCACGAACTTTCTCGGACTTATCCTCTTTGATCGCTGCCGCAATGGTCTCTGCAATGCGGTCGGCCTGGTCCTTAAACTTAGGAAGCAGTTCAATGCAGCGTGCACGTATGACATCCTCGCGATTGTCGCGTGACTCTTTGAGAAAAACGGGAAGCACCGACTTCGACTTGGCACTGAGGATGTCCAGCGCGACGACCGCGATGTTGCGATTACGAATTTCCGGATCGTTGCGCAACAACCGCACCCACTCCGAGAGTTTCTTGCCCCTGATCTCAGGGTCGTCATCCTGCGCGCGACAAACGCCGGCGCACATCATGAAAACGACGACGCCAATGCAACGAAAATGCGATACCATTGCGAGCCATCTCAGAATGCAATCGACGAAGCAGGAATGCGTGAATCGTAACGCGTGATCATAGGCAGCGTCAATCGCTTTTCTGATTCCGCCAGCATTCGACTTGGAATCTGCTCATTCGAAAGCCATCGACATTTTATCCGATCACAAGGCGTCGGATTTGACGGCCGAGCCGGATCACCAGGCCGTTAGCAACAGGAATCGCTTCCGTCGCATCCGTCACCTTCTGGCGGTCCGGTCCAAAATTGAACGCGCCCTCCGAGATCTTTCGCCTCGCTTCGTTGTTGCTCTTGGCCAGCTGTGAGAGAACGAGCAGTTTGGCTGCGATGACTTTGCCGTCGGGACACTCGCTTGCCGGGATTGTCGTCTCAGCAATTTCATCGGGGTCCTGCCGTTGCGAGAACTGGGTTTCGAATTCCCTGCGAGCCGTCGCTGCGCCTTCCTCGCCGTAGTAGAAGCCGACGATGTCGGCGCCGAGCGTCTTCTTCGCCTCCATCGGATGCGTTTGCCCGGCGTCGGTCAACCTCGCGATTTCCTCAGAGGGCCGGTCGGTCAGCAAGGTAAACCATTCGGCCATCTGTTCGTCGGGGATGCGCATGGTCTTGCCGAACTGCTCTCGTGCGGGTTCGCCGACGCCGACGTAGTTGTTGAGGCTCTTGCCCATACGCTTGCCGTCGCCGCTGGTGCCGCGGAGGATTGGAAACGTGATGCAAACTTGCGGTATTTGGCCGGCGTCGATCTGTAGATCGCGGGCCACCATGAAGTTGAAAAGCTGATCGGTGCCGCCGATCTCCACATCCGCTTGGATGGCAACGCTGTCGTATCCCTGCATCAGCGGATATAAGCACTCATGAAGCCGTATCTCGGTCTTGGCGGCGACGCGGTTTGCGAAGTCTTCACGCGCCAGCATCTGTTGCACCGTAATCTTGCTTGTGAGGCTGAGCACGTCCAAGAACGTGTACTTGCCGAACCACTCGCCGTTGTAGCGAACCTCGGTCTTGTTGATATCGATGATCTTTTCGATCTGTTTGAGGTAATCGCGGGCGTTCGTTTCAACTTGTTCCTGCGTCAGTCGAGCACGGGTCTGATCGCGGCCCGACGGATCGCCCACGAGAGCAGTGTAGTTTCCGATAATCAAGACAGCGTGATGTCCGAGTTGTTGAAACTGCCTCAGCTTCCGGAGCGGCACGGTATGCCCCAAGTGCACGTCAACACTGGTAGGATCGATGCCGAACTTGACGCGGAGCGGCTTACCAGTCGCAATGCTTCGCTCCAACTTCCTGCGAAGGTCATCGATTGGTACGATCTGCTCCGTGCCGCGTGCGATCAGAGCCAGTTGTTCGTCGACGTTTTTCATCCGGCGGATCCCTCGTGATTCGAGATGATCTTAGAGTACGAACCGGCCGCTATTCCAAACAAGAACGAGTTCCGAGAAGAATCGCATGCACAAAACGACGGCTGTAAGATTAAACAGGTTCACTTGTTGCGAGAATCGTCATGCCTTTCGCACCGGGGCTTTCCCGGTAACGTATTATGGTAATACACTCCACGCGTGCGACGAGGCGGCAGGATCGGAGAATCCCACCCCGGAAGCGAAGATGCGATTACTCACGTACAACATTCACAAAGGCATCGGCGGCCGAGATCGGCGCTACGATCTCGAACGAATCGTGCGCGTGATCGAAGATCAGAAAGCCGATCTGATTTGCCTTCAGGAAGTGACGTCGAACGCTCGCCGTACGGAACACGACGATCAGCCGAAGTTACTCGCGTCGTACCTGAAAGCGCATGCTTCTGACTTTCAAATGAACGTGCATTACCGTCGCGGAGGCTATGGCAACCTGGTGTTGTCGCGCTGGCCGATTCACACCGCCGATCAGATTTCGCTGCGACGCAGTTGGTGGAAGCCCCGAGGCGCTCAGATACTGGTAGTCGATACACCGGAAGGAAAACTGCACTTGGCCAATAGCCACCTGGGGCTGCGAGAACGCGAACGTCACTGGCAGATCGACCGACTGTTGCAGCACGACGCATTTCAAAAGTCAGCGCATTTACCTTCACTTGTCGTCGGCGATTTCAATGATTGGCGCGACACCTTGGCAAGCGGCCCATTTGCGCGTCACCGTTTCGACCACGCGACGAACCCGACCAAGAAGTTTCGCTCGTTTCCCGCGTTTATGTCGCTGCTGTCGCTGGACAAGGCTTTCCACCGAGGGCCTATTTCGATTCGCGACGCTTGGATCGATCGGTCCTGGTTGGCACGCCGAGCCTCCGATCATCTGCCGTTGACTATCGACTTTCGCCTCACCGCGAAGCACTGATGCGGCGAGTCAGCAATGCCATTGGAATGATCGCAATCGCAGCGATCGGCACAGTCATGAGCCATTGAAGCCCTGTCAACGGCGACAAGTCGAAGAAATACGCCGTCGGCTTGACAAACATGACGACGGCGAATCCCGCGATCGCCGCCATCGCCCATGCGACGAAACGCCATTCGCCTTGAGTTACGATCACTAGATTGCCAAGCCCCATCACAATCAACGTCGTAAGCAGCAGAGTGCGTCGAAACGATGCATCAGTGTCGAGCAAGTGTCGACAGGCGAGCCAATGCGCCAGGGCGACGATGCCTATCAGCACGCCGGCGGCAAGCACATATCGACCTACTTCTTGTAGAAACCCAGTCGAAACAGCCCTGTTTGACCGGTCGCGGCTCAAAACAATAATCAGCGCGGGAATGCCAATCGTCAACGCGTTGAGCAAAGTGACCTGCTGCGGCAGGTACGGGAACTCGAGGCCGAACACGGCAAATCCCAGCGAAACCAACACCAGTGTGTACACGTTCTTCAACAAGAACAACTTCGCTGACCGTCGCAGATTCCGCTGAATCGTACGGCCTTCCGCCAACGTCTGCGGCAGCAAAGCAAAGTCGTTGTTTTCCAATACCAGGCCGGCCACCGTCCTTGCTGCGGCGGCGCCGGCGCCCATCGCGATGCCCAGGTCTGCTCGCTTAATCGACGGAACGTCGTTGATGCCGTCCCCGACCATTGCGACATGACGGCCTTGGCTCTGAAGAACTGTGACAATTTCAACCTTCTGCTCCGGCAGCACGCGTCCAAAGACTGAATGCGATGCAATCGACTGCGCCCGATCCATATCATCGATCAGATCAGAGCCGGCAATCACTGGACCTGTAACTAATTTCAGCGGCAAGTGCGATACGGTCGCCCGCACCGTCTCCGGATTGTCGCCGGAAAGTATTTTGACGTCGATTCCTTCGTCAGCCAGCGCCATAAGAATTGAAGCAGCTTCGGGCCGCAAGGCATCGCCCAATCCAATCACTGCCAAGGGCCGCAGCGTCAGACCTTCGAGACTAGTCGGCGTATGTGCGGAGAGAGGCGGCTCGGCTTCCACGAACAGCAACAGTCGTGCGCCGGTCGGCATCTGTTCTTTCCAGATGGATTCACATTTCGCCACCAGGCCCGAGGCTATCCGTGGCTGCAACGATTCAATCGCGCCGAGGGCCATGAAACGCTCTCGGTCACCATCTCGGACGTGAATGGCGCTGTACCGGTTCTGCGATTTGAATGGTATCTGGCCCAGAATCTGCAGTTCTTTTGAATTGCGAACAGGCTCATGCGCCGAGCGAATTGCCGAAATCGCCTTGTTGGAGCCATCGACAATGGACCACGCGAATAATGTCAGCAGTCTTGCTGCTTCTTCAGCAGTTGCGTCAACCGGCACAACTCTGTCCAACTTCAGCTGATTGGTAGTCAGTGTGCCGGTCTTGTCCATGCACAGCACGTTGACTGCTGCCATGGATTCAATCGCACTGAGCCGTTGCACGACAGCGCCGCGCATGCTCATCCTGACGGCGGATATCGTAAATGCCACTGTCGTCATCAGGATAAGTCCCTGTGGAACCATCGAAGTAACAGTTGCAGCGATCATTTGCCACAGGTCGGCGGCCGAGAAGCCGCGAACAAAGTACAGAATGACGTAAAGACAACACATGCCGATAGTCACGGCCATGAGAACTTGCAGCAGTGTGTTCAGGACCCGCTGCATCGGGCTCGGGGCGAAGCGATACTTTCGAGCTTGGGCCGCGACTTGATGTGCATACGCATCGCGGCCGACGCGATCAACATCGTAGCCGCCGGCCCCTGCAACGCAAACACTGCCGGACAAGACACGTTCGCCTTCGTGCCGTCGCACTGGATCAGATTCGCCGGTCAAAAGCGACTCATCGATTTCCATGTAATTCGACTGAGCGACTACGCCATCGGCAGGTACAACGTCGCCGGCGTTAAGAACTACTCGGTCCCCAAGGACGATATCGCCGCTCCTGATTTGCACTTCGACGCCATCGCGGATCACCCGAATGCGGCCTTCGACAAGCAGGGCCAAGCGGTCCAAGTGCCGCTTCGCTCGAATCTCTTGAACTAGCCCGATGATCGCGTTGATCAAGGCGTATGCGCTGACCGCCCACGCGCCGCGATAATCGCCGAGCACAAACAGCGCGACCGCAGCAGTGACGACCAATACGTTGAAAAAAGTGACTGTGTTGCGAAGTAGAATCTCACGGTAGTCCGCCCAACCGGAACCTGGGGCGCGATTGACCTGCCCCGATGCCGTAAGTCTGGCGGCTTCGGCGCTGGTTAGCCCGCAATGCCTCGGCGATGTGGAAGCTTCAATCGTCACGCGGATTTCACCAACTTGGCCAACCGACTACAGGTAAGGAGAAAAGAGTCTGGCGACCCCGTCACGCAGTTTCACGGCGAGGTTGCGCCGATTCACTTCATGCATAGTCAACGGCCGTGCCGACTGCAGTTTGGCATCGATCATCGCATTGAGGCAGGCCGCAAGGTTTCTGTCATAGCACTCTAGTCCAAATTCGAAGTTCAGCCGCAAGCTTCTGGCATCCCAGTTCGCTGATCCGACAAACGACCAGGCGCCGTCAACGACAAAGAGTTTGGAGTGATCGAACGGCGGGGCCGTCTGCCAGACTCGACAACCGTACCCAAGTACTTGCCAGACTTGTGCCATCGACGCCCATTGCACGAGCCGAAGGTTGTTCTTCAGCGGCAAGAGAATGTCTACCTGGACGCCACGAAGCGCCGCAATGTTGATGGCGGAAACGAGGCTTTGATCGGGAAGAAAGTACGGTGTGACAATTCTGACGCTTTCCTTGGCGCACGCCACGGCGCCGAGAAAAACGAGCCGCAGCTTCTCAAGGTCGTCGTCGGGGCCGCTGGTGATGCCACGGGAGACAATCTGGCCTGAACGCGACATTTCCGGAAACCAGGCATCGCCGACGATTTGCTCACCAGTCGAGAAGTGCCAATCGTCGGCAAAAACATCCTGAAGCTGAGCGACAACCGGACCGACGATTCGAAAGTGCACGTCCTGCACTCGGTGCTTTGACGGCATGCCGCGATGATGGCCAGCTCGAATGTTCATTCCGCCGGTGAAGCCGACAATTCCGTCGGCGACCAGGATCTTGCGGTGATTGCACAGGTTAGCGTAAGGCAGCCGCCACGGCACAAGTTTTCGCAAGAACCGCACGGCGCGTACCCCGCGTTGCTGCAGCGTGCCGACGACGGTCGGCCAAGAGTAATGCGCCCCAAGGTCATCGACTAGAACGCGTGCATCAACGCCGCGAGCAACGGCGCGGCCCAAAACGTCGATGAATTGCCGGCCGGCCGCGTCGTTGTCAAAGATGTAGGTGCTTAGAGAAATCGTGCGACGAGCGGAGTCGATCGCGGCGAGCATAGCCGGAAAGGCTTGCTCGCCGTCAACGAGCGGCTCAATGTTGTTGCCATCGGTCAGATGTTGGGTACTGACGCTGGTGACGAGGTCTACTAAGGTCTGCATGTGTTCGGAATTCGTATTGGGAATCACCGAGACCGTTTCGCCGCTACGTGCACGACTGCGCAAGCCGCTACGATGCCGCCGACGGCGGCGAAGAGTCTGGGCGCGACGTTGAATGCGGTTGACGCCGAACATGAGGAAAAGCATGCAGCCGAGAATCGGCGCAACCCACAAGAAAGCGATCCATGCCACGGCTGCGCGAGAATCGCGCTTGTACAGGACAATGGCTGCACTCGTGATCGCGTTGATCAATATGACGACCGCTGACAGCAACCAATGCCAGTTTGCGCCGATCCATTCACGCACGCCGGCCATAGATTCGTTTCCTCGTTCGATTTGGACATTTTCAGAATAGCGAGAAATACTGTCGAGACGAACCGGGTGCGAGGCAGCTTACAATTTGAGTATCGTCTCTATCCGATCACTGAAAACGCATTTGGGAAATGCTCGATGCGAGGGGACTGTACTTCTTTCGGCCAACAGACAATCAGAACATCAAACCGGCCAATGCGATCCTCGAGTCGGTGGGCAGCCAAGTAATGTCGGGCAGCGAGACTGATGCGCCGTTGTTTTTCGCGATTGACGGAGGCGACCGTGCGTTCGATGTCCCGATTTGACGTTGAGCGGACTTCAACGAAAACGACCTCGAGGCCGTCGAGGGCCACGAGGTCGAGTTCGCCGCCGGGGCAGGCATAGTTGTGAGTCAAAATGCGATAGCCAAGCCGTTTCAAAAAACGAGCGGCGGCCCGCTCGGATCGAGTGCCAAACCAGCGGCGAAACCAAGGCCAGCGGCTCAGCGAGATCGCCATGATCAGGTCGTCGAAGTTTCGCTCGTTGCGGCGGCTGGGGCTCCCGCTTCCGCCTTGCGCTCACGTTCGCGCAATCGGGTCGCTTTGCCGATGCGTTTGCGGAGGTAGTACAGCTTAGCCCGGCGGGCGCGCCCGGTCTTTTTCACTTCGATCTTGGCGATCTTCGGCGAGTGAACCAGGAAGATGCGCTCGACGCCTTCGCCTTGCACGATCCGCCGAACGATGAAAGTCTCTTGCGAGCCGGCGCCTTTGCGTTTGATGACGGTGCCGCTGAATACTTGAATGCGTTCTTTTTCGCCTTCGAGGATGCGCTGATGTACGTCGACGGTGTCGCCGATCTGGAATTCAGGCATTTCCTTGCGTTTGTTGGCCTCGTCAATCGCCGCCATATACTTGTTTTTCATGTTCGAGTTCCCTTTATGTTCCGCGATTCATCGCACTGCGTTGGCCCGCCTGTTCACGGCGCCATTGGGCGATCGCTTGATGATGCCCGCTGAGCAGTACTTCCGGCACGGCCATTCCGCGGAACTCGCGTGGCCGAGTATATTGCGGGTACTCCACAAACCCTGGTTCCGAGTGCGATTCTTCCTCCGCACTTTCGTCGTCGCCCAACACACCGGGCAACAACCGAATCACGGAATCAATAATGACCATGGCGGGAACTTCACCGCCGTTGCATACAAAATCACCAATCGACACTTCGCGCGGCCTTAGGCCAATCCGAATCCGCTCGTCGAATCCTTCGTACCGGCCGCACAGAAGCATTACTCGCTTCTTCCGAGCAAACTCGGCGGCGAGGGCATGCGTCCATCGTTCGCCCGCCGGCGTCAACATCACCAGTTCGCCGGGCTCCGAAGCATTATTCTGCACCGCTTCGACTGCGTCGAAGACCGGTTGCGGAGCGATGATCATTCCAGGGCCGCCGCCAAACGGCCGATCGTCCACTTTCTGATGTTTGTCTTGCGTCCAGTCCCTGATGTTCCAGCGGCGAATCTCAACCAGCCCCCGCTCTTGCGCCAATTTCAGGATGCTCTCGCCGAGGTAGCCGTCGAATATCTCGGGAAAGAGCGTCAGAATGTCAAAGCGATAGGGGCTGGTGTTCACGACCGAATCAACCGGCAGTTGCCGCCTTGGCCGCTGCCGCTGCCTGTTCAAATTTGGCCATGTACTTCTTGAACAACGTGGCGCATCGTTCCGACGGAAGAGCGCCCTTGCTGATCCAGTGTTTGATCCGATCCGGAACCAGGATCGTGCGTTCGTCGGTATTCCGAATCTGCGGATCGTACGATCCGAGTTCTTCAAGGACGCGGCCGTCGCGCGGCTGCCGCTTGTCGATGGCGACGATGCGGAAGAAATGCCGATGTTTCCGGCCCATCTTTTTCATGCGAATCACAACAGCCACGGCTCACACACTCCAAATTGGGCGAATTCGAAAGACGGTATTGTAAGGCCGTTTGCGGCATCTTCAAGGCCGAGACGAGCGGTTTTTAGCCAGCCGCGGCTGCTACGATCTTCAAGAACGAGTCAGCCTTCAGGCTGGCGCCGCCGACCAAAGCACCGTCCACATCGGGTTGGCTCATCAACTCCTTGGCGTTATCCGGCTTGACGCTGCCGCCGTATTGAATGATCAGGTCTGCCGCCCGCTCCATGCCGAATATCTGGCCGAAACGCCATCGTAGGAACACGTGTGCCTGTTGGGCCTGTTCCGGCGTGGCGTTGCGGCCGGTGCCGATGGCCCAAACCGGCTCATAGGCGATTACAAGTCGCGACAAGTGGTCTTTTGAAACGTCGCGTACGCCCCAGGTCAGCTGATTGTCGAGTACGGCTTCGGTCTGGTTCGCGTCGCGCTCTTCGAGTTTCTCACCCACGCACAGGATCACGGAAAGCCCCGCCTCCAACGCGGCTTTAGCTTTGCGATTGACCAGATCGTCCTTTTCGCCGATCACGTGCCGGCGCTCGCTGTGGCCGACGATCACATACTTGCACCCTGCGTCGACCAGCATCGGTGCGCTGACTTCGCCGGTGAACGCCGCTTCATCGCCGACATAAACGTCCTGCGCGCCGAGTGAGACAGCACTGCCGCGCAGGACATCGGCGACGATCGGCAGCCACGGAAACGGCGGGCACACCGCAACCTCGACCGGGCTGTTATTGCCGACGCCGCTGCGAACCGAGGCAGCCAATTCGCGCGCGCTCGCCGACTTGGTGTACATCTTCCAATTGCCGGCTACAAACTTCGTTCGAGGCATTGACCACTCCGATCAAAACGTCTTCTGCATCACGTCTGCAAATCGCCGCAGATCCTTCATCAAGGCCGCATATTGGTCGGGCAACAGCGCTTGCGGTCCGTCGGAAAGCGCCTTCTCCGGGCACGAGTGCACTTCGATATGCACGCCGTCTGCTCCGGCCGCGATTGCCGCCCGCGCCATCGCCGGAATCAGGTCCGGTCGCCCCGTCGCGTGACTCGGATCGACGATCACGGGAAGGTGGCTCTGACCCTTAATGTTCGGCACGCTGGCGAGGTCGAGCATGTTCCGCGTCGACTCCTCGAAACTTCGTACGCCGCGTTCACACAGAACCACCTGACTGTTACCCGACGCAAGGATGTACTCTGCCGACATAAGCAGGTCTTTGACCGTCGCGCTCATGCCTCGCTTCAGCAAGACCGGTCGCCTTGCTTGCCCAATTTCTTTGAGCAAGTCGAAGTTCTGCATATTGCGGGCGCCGACTTGCATCATGTCAGTGTAGCGTGCGACGAGTTCCACTTGTCGCGGGTCCATCACCTCCGTCACCACCGGCATCGAGTGCTTCGTGCCGATGTCGCGCAGAATCTGCAGGCCCTTTTCACCAAGCCCCTGGAAGCTGTAGGGACTCGTGCGCGGCTTGAACGCGCCTCCGCGCAAGATATTCGCGCCGGCGGCTTTGACTTTGCCTGCGATTTCATCGAGAATCTCGAAGCTCTCGACGGCGCACGGGCCGGCGATCATGCCAAGATGTGAGCCGCCGATTTTGGTCGATCCGACCTGAATGACCGAGTCCGCAGGCTGCAAATCGCGGCTCGCCAGCTTGAACGGCTTGAGGATCGGCAGCAACTGTTCGATGCCCGGCAACGCGTTGAGCGTTTCCGCGCCAGGCGCGTTGTCGTCGCCGATCACGCCGATGATCGTGCGAAATTCGCCGATAATCGGGTGCGGCTTAAATCCCAACTCGTCAATTCGCTCCAGGATGTGATCGACTTGCTCCTTGGAAGCGCCAGGCTTGAGTACCAGAATCATTGATCTCGCTCGCAATCGCTCGGTCGTTGAACAGATTCTCCGTCATCTTACAAACTCACGCCCAGATTTTCCCGACCGCGGCTGCGACCTGCCGCAGACTCTGCATCAGCGACGCGTACTGCGGCGGCAACAGCGCTTGCGGTCCGTCGGACAGCGCTTTTTCCGGGCAGGAATGCACTTCGATGTGAATGCCGTCGGCGCCCGCTGCCACTCCGGCTAACGCCATTGCGGGGATCAAATCGGGCCGCCCCGTCGCATGGCTCGGATCGACGATGATCGGCAAATGACTCTGCCCTTTGATGTTGGGCACAACTGCCAGGTCGAGCATGTTTCGCGTCGAGTCCTCGAAACTGCGGACGCCTCGCTCGCACAACACGACCTGCTTGTTGCCCGCCGCCAAAATGTACTCCGCCGACATAAGCAGGTCTTTGACCGTGGCGCTCATACCTCGTTTCAAAAGGACGGGCTTGTTAGTCTGACCGATTTCTTTCAAAAGCTCGAAGTTCTGCATGTTGCGAGCGCCGATTTGCAGCATGTCGGCGTATCGGCACACGAGCGGTATCTGCCGGGTGTCCATCACCTCGGTGACAACGGGCATGCCATATTTCGCTCCAACGTCTTTGAGAATCTGCAGCCCTTTTTCGCCAAGCCCCTGAAAGCTGTATGGACTAGTGCGAGGCTTAAACGCGCCGCCCCGGAGAATGTTCGCCCCCCCTGCCTTGGTCGTACGGGCGATCTCGTCGAGCACCTCAAGGCTCTCCACGGCACACGGGCCGGCGATCATCGCTAGATGCCCCCCTCCGATTTTCACCGGCCCGACTTCGACGACCGTGTCGGCTCGATGAAACTCCCGGCTCGCCAGCTTGTACGGCTTCTGAATTCGCAGCACCTGCTCAACGCCGGGCAGGCAGTGAAACACCTCTTCGGCCTGAGGCAGATTCTCGTCGCCGATCGCGCCGACAATCGTACGATGCTGCCCCTTGCTGATGTGCGGCGTGAATCCCAGTTCCTGCAGCCGTTCCAGCAAGTGATCAAACTGTGCCGGCGTGTGATCCGGGCTCAATACAAGAATCATGATCCACCCCCAAAGCGCCAACGCTGCGGTTCCGACAATCGAATCGTTCATCATACATCATTGGAACCGATGTGGCAGAGGGTTTCGTAACCGCTCAACCGAACCAACGCTACGATCCAGCTGTGGAACGGTATGTCTCAAGGCGAGCACCACGACGTTACGCTCGCGCTGCGAGCCGCCGGACTAGTCCCAGCGAGTGCAGCCGGAAAGGCTAGAAGGCAGGTTAAGGCGTTGCGTAATCCACCCGTCGATGTCGAACGTTGAATGATGTGCTCCGAATGTTGCGGCTACCTTACATCTCATCCTCTCATTTCCCTCAGATGCCGAATAACGGCGCGTTTGAGGAAGAACGAAATCACCCACAGAATTATCTGAGCCAAGCTCGATTTGGCATGAAGCTGAAACGAGCGAATGATTCGTGTTTGACCGTCGTGTCGCTGAAACTCCCACAACTCCTCGAACCGGTGCGCCAGTCGAGACAAAGGCGGCGAGAACTCTTTCATTTCCAATCGAATTCGGCTGCCGGGCTGCCACTCGACGATCTCCTCAATGTAACTCGAACGGTCCAGGTTCGTCACCCGAATTGTTGTGCCGACGATGCCCGGCGTCTCAGTGTCGATCACCGCAACATTGATGCCGGGGATCGGGCCGTAGCCGCGAAAGTCGGGCCACCTCGAAAGGTCGAGTATCTGCCGGGCGATTTCTTCCGGTGACAGCGTGAGTGTTTCCTCGCAACAGAAGCGGATCGGCCGCATTCTTCGTCCTCGTCAAGCACCGATGGGACACGAATTCAAGTTTGTCATGAGTCTTCGTTGCAGAGGGTCATTATCTCTTCTGGCTTGCTTCCAAATCGTGTATGAGTTTCTCCAGCGCGGTGTCGATGGCTTTTTCGCTGGGGGCGCCGACCCACTTGTGCCGGATCACGCCGCTTGCATCGAGTACGTAATAGCCCGGCGTGCTGGGGTTCCAAACGGCGTTGACCGCGTCTTGCTGCACGAGCAACCGCCAGTTCATTTTCTCCTGGGTCATTCGTTCTTTGAGATTCTTCGACTCGTTTTCGTTGACATTGACGCCGATCAGCGCGAACGGCTTGTCTTTCAGCTTCGTGACGAGCGACCGCTCGTGGGGCCAGCTGGCCCGTCAGGTCAGTCAGATATGCTGCCAGAAATAGAGGAGAACGACCTTGCCGCGATAGTCGCTGAGCTTGAAGCGGACGCCGTCCTGATCGATGCCTTCGATATCGGGCGCGATCTTGCCGACCGCGAGATTGCGAATCGCAAACAGTTCCGTTCGGGCGTTCTCGCCGACAGTGCCGCCATAGGGGAGTTTGACCTCGCCATACTGTTTCGCCGCTTGTTCGAGAATCGTCTCGACCTCGGCGACGGCTCTCACTCGATCCTGCCGCTTCAATGAATCGAGATACTCCTTGCCGTAGAGCCCTTCGTAGCGGCGAGTCACATCAGGCTGGTCTTTGAGCAAGTCAAGCCGATTCAGCCGGCCCAAGAGAAAGAGCGCCAACCGCAAACATGCCTGCCCGCGAACGTCATAATGCGGGCTCTTCTCGAGCACCGAACGCAAGAAGGTCTCACACTCTTGCCGGAAGCCGTATTGAGCCCGCTTACAGGTCTCGCCAAGCTTGTCGCTGTTGCCGAAATCACGAAGCAAGATCACGATGGCGCGAGCCTGCCGGCTTTCCTTTCCCCAGCCGGGATGCGAAGAATAGTTATCGAGCCAATATTCATGGGTGATGACGTGAGTGAGGGCTTCAATCGCCCACGGTTCCTTCGGGTTCTTCTCGACCAGTTCCAGCAGTTTCAACGGCAACGGTTCTACACTGGCCGCAGCCCGCTTTCGTTCTTCGTCCGTCGTGGCTTTCCAGTTCGCGTTCGCCGCTTCCCCAAATTCCTTCAGGATCGCCCGGTACTGTTCCACGGCCGGCGGCTGAGCAATCGACATGGCCAGAAGCAAGACCAGCGACACCGTGTAGCCCTCCGAGCGTTGGGCCGTGCAATTCTGTTGGTTCGATGAACGCGATCAAAACAATTCGGTGAGCGGCCGGCCTTCGTCCATCAGGTGAAACGGCCTGCCTTCGCGGTCGGTGGCGTGAAGGTCGTCGATGCCCATCGCGTGAAAAACGGTGCGAGCGATATGTTCCGGCCCGACCGGAAGATCAAATGGATACTCGGCCCTGCGGTCGCTGGCGCCGTACACCTGGCCTCCACGTATGCCGCCGCCGGCCAGCAATACCGATTGGCACGCGGTCCAGTGATCGCGTCCCGCGCCGTAACTGCCGCCGGAACGGGGGTCGCCGACTTTTGGCTTGCGGCCCATCTCGCTGGTGACCATGACCAGCGTCGAAGCCAGGAGACCGCGCTGGTGAAGATCTTCGAGCAAGGCTGAGAATGGCCGATCGAATTCGGGCAGCAGCCGGTCTTTGAGGCAGTTGAAATTGTTGCCGTGCGTGTCCCAGCCGCCGCCGCTTTTGCAGAGCTTGTCGACTTCCTTGTCGCCCTTCCAAAATACGGTGACGAACGAGACGCCCGCTTCGACCAATCGACGTGCCAGCAGCATCGTCATGCTGTTGATTCCTGGGCCGTATCGCGAACGCACTCGATCGGGTTCGGCACGCAAGTCAAACGCAGCCTTCGTTTGTTTCGAGGACAGCAGCGTGAATGCCTTTCGCTGGTGAATCGCGTAGTTGCGGCTCGGCTGAGAGTAATCCGCGTACCGATGTGCGTCATCCAGCGTTTGCAACAGCCTCTTTCGGTCGAGCAACTGCTCCGCCGAAATGTCGCCTCGCAACGACAGCGCGGGAACCTGAAAGTCCAGCGGCCGCTCACGGGAGCCGTCGACGAAAACTGGGTCGTATTCGATTCCAAGCCGGGCGGAAAACTGTCCCGGCCGCGTGTATTGAGGAGCGTCCTCTTTCTGCGGCAGCGCGATTGCCGAAGGCAAATTGGGATGCGGCGGCCGCTTCAACGCAGTTACCGACGCCATTGAAGGCCAATCGGTGGAATACGGCGTGCGGGCATTCAGCAGTTGGTGAAACGTGCGATCCGGCGCATGGCCGGTGAGGTTGTAGTAGTAGCCGGCGTGATGGTCGCCGGTTCCACGGCCGGAATCGCCGACGGAACGCACAATCGCGAGATGATGCGCCTGTTTTGCCAGGTAGGGCAGATGCTCGCAAAGTTGAATACCCGGCGCTGAAGTCGGTCGTGGTTGAAAGACGCCGCGATATTCGACCGGGGCGGCCGGTTTCATGTCCCACGTATCGATGTGCGAAGCGCCGCCGGAAAGCCAGATCATGATTGTCGATTTCGCCTTGGGCTTCGGCGAATTCGCCGGCGCGGCGTCGCCGGCTTCGGACGAGCCCAGGCGCATGGCTGCGACGCCAAATCCGCTTGCGAAGAGAAACGCCCGGCGATGAAGATTCGGATGACTTGGTCGCGAACGCGCCGGCATGGCAGGTCCCACCAACGGTGACTTTGATGGGATCGTACCGCATTCCAATCGCAAGGGCAACGACGAATTGAGTCCGGGTTCGACCAGGATCCTTGTCCACTCAGCGTGTATATGACAAATTCAGAAGGCTGGAAACAGAGCCGCAATGATTCCCAAAATACGATGCGGCTCGAAGTATTCGTTTTGAGGCTTTGCGACTACCTCCGCTCGGTCCATTGAAGGACCCAACTGCCGTCCGACATCGGCACGATTTCCGGCGATAGAGCAGTGCCTGGCGGCGCCTTGATCAAGACGTTGGGTGCAGCCTGCTTTCGTGTTCCGGGCCGTACCATCCAATCGAAGATCCATTCGACCACAGGAAGCCGAAGTCCACGGGCGTGTGCAATTTGAATCACAAGCGTCGCAATGACGCCTCCAATCGCGTACCAGGTTTCTTGATTCAAGTTCATTGGTTGCTCCTTCGACGTAATGCCAGAAATAGAAACAAGGCGAGGCAGACCCATGCCCAGGCCGGCAAACGCTTCCAATCCAGCCGATTCAAACTGTTCCAATTCGGGTCCTTATCGGGTTGATAATTCGGGTCGGCACGTCGCAGCGCCTCAGCGAGGTTGTCGGGGCCTGCATAATTGTCCTGCCGATGGAGCACGCGGCCGTTCGCCGACTGAAGATAGATCGTTGGGCTGCCTGTGGTTACAAATCCGGTCTTGACAACCGCCCAATGATCGGGCGGAAAGTTATGCACATGACAACGGCCGGCAAACTCACGCAAAGAATCGTGCCGGCGCAAGTCGTCAAGAACTTTCTGGCGCAGTTGCGAAGAACCGATGATTGTCAGGTGCAATCGGTCGGAATCGTCTTTGAGAATTGGGCCGGCAAGTGCCGCCGGTGTTTCGAAGTTGTTCCGACGCCGGCAAGTCCACACGAATCGGCACGCCGCCGTGTACCGGGCCGTCGATCACGCTCGAACGATTAGGCGCTGCCGCAAAGATGACTGAAGTTGCGGCAAAAATGGCTGCTGAGCGCATTGGTGTCACTCACGACGTTTCGTATTTGCTCATCCGTACTCACTCCACCGGAGCGCACGATCCGAAATTCGAAATGCAAATTTTCTCGTTAGCAATTCCGATACTTGCAGTTCCCAGTTGGCTGAGATAGTTTGACGATGGAATCGGCCACTGCACCGACGCATGGAAGCATCATGACCGTTTCGCAACGAATCCAGAGCGAACAGGAGTTCCACGACCGCCAGGCGACGTCTCGCGCGACGACATTGTCGAAACTGCCGGATGCATATCAGTTTTCCGATGAATCGTATCTGTCGCATGAATCATGGATTCGGCCCGCATTTTCGCAGTTGGGCGATTTGGCGGGCCGCCGCGTGCTCGATTACGGCTGTGGGCACGGCATGGCTGCGATCGTGCTGGCTCGGCGAGGCGGACTGGTTTCTGGGTTTGATCTCTCGGCCGGTTACGTCGCCGAAGCACGACAGCGTGCCCACGCCAACGGAGTTCTCGTCGATTTCGAACAGGCCGATGCGCATTGTCTGCCGTACGAAAACGAGTCATTTGACGCGGTCTTTGGCAATGCAATTCTACATCACCTCGATCTTCAGTTGGCCGGCCGAGAATTGGTACGCATTCTCAAACCCAAAGGTGTCGCCGTGTTTTGCGAGCCATGGCGCGAGAATCCGCTGCTTCAGTTGGCTCGCCGGCGAGCGACCTACTCCGGAAAAGAGCACACGCCGGATGAACTTCCGCTTGGCACTAAGGACGTTGAGACATTACGCGCCTTTTTCCCCAATCTTCAGCTCAGAGGTCACCAGCTGCTATCGATGATTCGCCGCGTTTTCACCAACAAGGCGCTGGTGCGACGACTCGAAGTCTGTGATGATCGGCTGTTGCGATGGATGCCCGGTCTTCAGAGGTGGAGCCGGTATGTTGTCCTGGTTCTGAGGCGCTAATGGTACATGCGCTTCGGATGCGGCCCATGCGACGATCAACCGATGGAGCCCGTCAACGTTCCTGCGACACCGACGAAACTTTGGGCACGCAATGTCCAGTATGTCGCCGTGTTCTTGTTGGGCGCTGCCGTGGCTTGGCTTTTCGGCCGGTTTGGCGGCGCCTGGCACTCGCCGCACCCCACCGAGCGAGAGCGCATCATCGTCGTAACGGCCATTGACATCAATCAGGCCGGCAAATCGGAGTTGTTGCAACTGCCCGGCATCGGAGAAACACTTGCCGAAGATATTCTGGCTGAGCGTGCACAGCGAGGCGGGTTCACGAGCGCCGAAGACTTGAAATCAGTAAGAGGTTTGGGGCCGGCTCGGATCGACGCCCTAAGGCCACACGTTCGATTCGAAAAAGACGGTGCTGCAACCACCAGTGCGAAATCGACTGCAAACCGCAAAGCCAAGGACACGGCGACGCTGGTTGAGGTCAACGTCGCGCCGCAGTCCGACCTGGAGCGGCTTCCGGGCATTGGGCCGGTGCTGGCACAACGAATCATAGCTGCCCGCGAAAAGCAGCCGTTTCGGTCGGTGGAGGACCTTCGCCGGGTCAGCGGCATTGGGCCAAAAACTCTGGAAAAGATCAGACCATACGTCGTCATTCGTCGGCCGGACGAAGCCAGTCTTGCATCGGACTCACGTTGATTTGCCGCTTTGTCGATGTTCGATTTCGTCGCGAAACAAACTGCGGACCTTTCGAGAGGCAATCCGGTCGGCGAGCCGCGGCAAAAACCGGCTCACAAGAGTCAGCAGCTTTCCCTGAAACGTCAACACCGTGTTGTTGCTCCCACGCTCAATTGCCCGAAGGGCAGCATCGGCCACCGACTCGGCGGTCATGCCGCGCATGTGGTCCATCGGCATGCGAGCCTTCTGCTCAATCATGTTGTGTGAAAAGTTCGTCTGAGTAAGACCCGGCGCTACGACCAGCACGTCGATGTTCCATTTGGCAAGTTCCGCTCGCAGCGCCTGGCTGAAGCCTTCGACGGCGAATTTGCTTGCCGAGTATTCGCTGCGTGCGGGGATTGCCCGTTTGCCGGCGATCGACGAGATGTTCACAATCGCAGGTTCAAGTCCCTGTCGCAAAAACGGCAGGCACGCCCGCGTCATCTCGGTCAGCCCGAAGAAGTTCACTTCCATGATGCGTCGTAATCGATCGGCATCGGCTTCGACAAAGTGTCCCGTCGCACCGATGCCCGCATTGTTAATCAGAATGTCAAGGCCGCCCAGTTGCGACTGCACGGCCTCCATGATGCGTTCGCGATCGTTTCGTTGCGTGATGTCGGCAGCGGCGACGAAAATGGTCTCGCCCGACGGAGCAGCAGCAACCAGTTCGTCCAAGAGCGGTTGCTGACGCGCTACCGCGAGCACCTTGGCCCCGCGATGTGCGGCGGAAATTGCAAGCGCTCGGCCGATGCCCTGCGACGCGCCGGTGATCAAGATTCGCTTTCCCGACAATTGTCTTCGCCGGCCCATGATGCCATTCTCGCAACCAGTTGAATCGCCGCCATGTGTACCAGAAACAGTCGGCGGCGCGAATGCGGACCATCTGCGGTCCATTCGATAGACTGCGCCACATGAACGATGCATTGTTTGTCGGCGGCACGATGATCCTGCCCGATCGACTGGTCGCCGGCTCATTGAGAGTGCAGGCCGGCCGGATTGCCGAAGTTGTTGAGGGCTTTACGCCGATCGTCGCGGCGACGAAACCCATCGATCTTTCGGGTTTGTTGATTGCCCCCGGCTTCATCGATTTGCACGTGCACGGCGGCGATGGCAGCGACTTCATGGATGCCACTGCCGACGCCTTTCGCACGGTTTGTCGTGCGCACTTGCGGCACGGCACAACGAGCTTGTTGCCGACGTCAACGGTTGCCGGCGACGAGCAGATTATGAGCTTTCTCGATTTTTGCAGACGATGTCAGGAGAGCAACTTGGACGGCGCTCGAGTGTTAGGCGCTCACTTCTACGGACCCTACTTCGCACCGGAAGCAGGAGGCTGTCATCCTGGCGCGGAGTTGCGATCGCCGACTAGCGTTGAGTTCAGTCGATATCTCGAATTCTCCGACGCTATTCGGATTGCCACGGTCGCGCCGGAGTTGCCCGAGGCCGAGGCATTTGTGCGGGCTTGCATCGCCCGCGGCGTTCGCTGCAATGCTGGGCACACGCACGCCACATTTGACCGAATGGCTGATGCCGTCATGTGGGGCGTCCGCCACGTGGATCACCTTTTCTGTGCCATGTCGGATCGGGCGAAACTGCGGCAATCGCAAACCTATCCGATGCGCGGCGGCGTCATGGAGGCGACGCTTTACTTTGACGAACTTACGACCGAAGTCATCGCCGACGGAAAGCACCTGTCGCCCGAACTTTTGCGGTTGGCGTTGAAAGCCAAGGGGCCGGATCGATTGGCTCTCGTAACCGATTGCAGCCGGGCGCTGGATATGCCCGATGGAGAATACCAGTTCGGTCCGCTCGTCGGCGGCGAGAGATTCTTGCGGCATGACGGCGTCGGAATCATGATCGACGGCAAGTCGCTCGCATCCAGCGTGATGGGAATGGATCACATGGTGCGGACATTCCGACATGGGACCGGCACTTCATTGCCGGAGGTCATTCGCATGGCGACGTTGACGCCGGCGAAAATTGCGGGAGTCGATCAGGAGTTCGGCAGTTTGTCGGTCGGCAAGCGCGCGGACTTGGTGATCCTCGATCAGTCGCTTCACGTTATGTCGGTGTACCAGGACGGCGAATGCACTTACTCGGCGACGCGATGACGGAAGTCGGTCGTCACTTCGGCATCTCAATGCACAGAATTTCCTTGTCATCACGAAGGTAGAGCAACCCGTCGGCAAGCGCGGGATGGGCCCAGGTCTGCCCGCAGACCTTCGCAGTTGCGAGTTCACGATATTCCTTCGGTTCAGGCTGAATCAAAGTGAGTTTGCCGCGATCATCGAGCATGAGCAGTCGATTGTTTCCCGTGCGCAGGAGTGCTGCGTGAAAGCGGCCGACGTCGGGCTTGCTCCAAAGTGTGTTTCCCGTCGCAATTTCAACGCAGCGCAACATGAGTTTCGGTTGCGCGAAATTGCCGCCGGCCGTCACCATGTAGACGTGATCGCCGACGATGGCCGGCGTGGAAAAGTAGCAATTCAACTCCTTGTTGTGCCAGACCTTTTCAACCGAAGGCGAATTGTCTTTGGTCGTGAACTTCAGCAAGACCGAGCCGAGCGTGACAGAACTCGCGAGCAAGTGTTGGCCAATCTGGACCGGCGTCGTCGAACTTTCGCTTAACGCATCCTTGAACGGATAGTTCCAGATCACTTTGCCGTCTTTGGGTGCAAGACCGGACAAGCCCTTTTGCGTCAGGAACACGGCATTTCGGTTGCTCCCTTCCCCTACGACAATCGGGGAGGCATAGCTTGCGCCGTCGTCGGATACCTTCCAGTTGACGGAGCCGTCACGACACGAAAGCGAAACGACGCCGGCGCCTTTCCCACCGGTCATTAGCAGCAGATTCCCATTGTCGATCAGAAGTGAAGCTGAAACACCGAAGAACAGGTTCTTGGCCTGAAACTCCTTAAGAATGTCGATCAAAAACACCTGCTTCATTTGCCCGTCAGCCGCAACCGTTGCTTTGAGCAACAGACCGGTGACACCGATGGAGTAAACCGCGCCGCCGTGGTAGATAGGGGTCGCCCGTGGACCTGCGCCGAATGGGTTCGAGTATTGCGGTCGGTCATATTGAATTGTTGAAAGCGGCTCACCGGTGCGCGCGTTCCAGACCGTCAGTTGTTCGGCATTCTTGTTGGGTACGCGGTGCAGCAGGAATACTTTGCCGTCGGCAACAATCGGGGAGCTGTGCCCTTCACCGACGGGTTTTCGCCAGACGATCTTTGGGGCGTCCTTCCAAACGCCGATAGTCTCGATGGAGTTTCCATCGCGGTTAGGGCCGAGCCACTGCGGCCAATCGCCGGCCCAGGCCGGTGCACCGACAAACAGAATCGCAAACAAGGTGGTGGAAAGACGCATTCGCAGATTCCCTTTCATTCATGAGCGGCAGTCAGCGGCAGGGCGATGCGACTGACTGGGGCAATTCCATGCTCGTCGACGTTTCGATGCGGCGATTCATTCAAAAACACGTGCAGCGGAGCATATCGCCAGGGGATATTAGCACAATCACAAAACTGTTTCAGCTTCTGAACGGCTGCTTCCATAATGTCATTTCCAGTCGTCTGATACGCCGGATCACAAAAGTAAACGCGGCAGCCAAGCGGCCGATGTTCGCGCGCGGTGCACAACCTTTCCTTTTGAAACGGGCATGTCTCGATCCCAACCGGCTGTTGAAAAGGAGGCGCGCCATCGAGCAAGAATTCCGCTTCCGGCGACGAAATGTACAAAACGTGATCCCACTCGACGAAGCGGCAGCAACGCCCGCTCGCATCGCACTTCGGGCCCGCATTTGCGACCGCGGCGTCTACCTCGGCATACAAGGCCATCAGTTGTTCACGAATCTCCGGCTTCAATCGAGTTCCTGTCACAGTTTGATGACATTGATGCGACGCGTTATTTCGTCGGCAGATACCCATTCGCCTCGACCGGACCCCGGGCAGATAGACTTTGTTCGATCCCAAGCTTCCGGCGTGCCCGCAGTGCTTTGCCAGAACGGCCACGTGCGGCACTGTCGCGGTCTCGCTTCGTACACAGTGCAGCCGAGGCCTCGTTCAAAGAAGACACAGTCGCCGTTCGATTTCTCACGAAGCGTGCGGCCGGCATGTACGCCGCGCGAGTACATGGCCCAGACCTGATCAACCGGTTCCTTTCGCACGTCGGCGATTGCAGCGATCTCTTCTTCGGTCACCCAAACGAACCCGGGCGACCCGGTGCAGCAACTCCCGCACCGCGTGCATGTGAATTCCAAGCCATCTTTGTACCAGGGTTCGTCCACGCAATTCCTTTCCCAAGCGAAGCCGACGTTTCTATTACTGTACTTTGACCGTGTCTCGTGTGAAGGGCTGCGAAATGCGCATCTCGGTCATTATCCCCGCATTGAACGAAGAGGCCGCCCTGCCGTTGACTCTTGCTCGCCTCATGAGCGAAAAACCGCACGAAATCATCGTCGTTGACGGCGGCAGCACCGATGGCACGGTCCCTATCGCCGAACAGCGTGGTGTTCGCGTTGTACTCGGTTCACGCGGCCGAGCCTCGCAGATGAACGCAGGCGCTGCGGCGGCGACCGGCGACGCGTTTCTGTTTCTGCATGCCGATTGTTCACTTCAGCCCGGCTCCATAGTCGCGGCGCAACGATCTCTCGCTCGTCGGGGCGTTTCAGCGGGATGCTTCAAAATGCACGTGCCGTTGCCGCACCCGCTTTATCGAAGCATCGCCTGGTGTGCCACAGCACGGGTGCGGTTATTCGGCATTGCCTACGGGGATCAGGGAATCTTCGTCCGTCGCGACATCTTTCAACGAGTCGGCGGTTTTCCCCAATTGAAGCTGATGGAAGACGTTTGGTTCAGTCTCAAGTTGCGCCGAGTTGGAAGAATTACCGTTGCCGATCGGCGAATTGACGTGTCGCCGCGCCGCTGGCAATCGCAGGGCATCATTCGACAAACCATCCGCAATTGGCTCCTGACGGCGCTGGCCGCCGTTGGCGTTCACCCGAACCGGCTAGCGCGAATGTATCCACACGTGCGGTGATCGTTCACTTTCCCGCGACCAGTTTGCGAAACTCCTCACACAATAACGGCGCTGTATCGGACCCGAGGCTGTTGATTTCGCCGTACAGAGCGCTCTTGCTGGAGTACGTGTATGGTCGAATCTCGTCCCATTGCCGCTTCGGGAGAATGTAGCCGATCTCGTCATTCGCAAGTCCGATCAACATACGATGTTTGCCGGGGAGTTGCTTGTAGATGGCAGGTTCTCGCGGCGCGTTGGGAAAGTCAGCGCCCTCGGGGGCCGGATCGGGGATCTTGTCGAGCACCAATTCCGGATAGATTTCGCCGGGAATGGCCGCGATGCTCAAGTTGCCTAGTTGCAGCGCGGCGATTTCGGTGCGAATGCAGATTCGGCTTTTCACTTGATCTTCTTTGGTTGCGGGTGTCGCCTTTCGCACGTCGCCGTTCCAGACGAAGCTGGCTCGCTTCAGCACGCCGATCTGCCAGCCCGTGCGATAGAGGCGATTGTCGACGGGCAAGTACACTGCCTGCGACTTCACTTGAAACGGCGTCAGATCGATGTCTGCAGCGCCGGCAAGCGCCTTGACCGCTGCCTCTCCAACGAGCCGACCGAACTTCTCCGTCTTCTCAAACGTGCCATCTTTCAGGAGTTCCCCTCGCTCATTTCGCACGTCAACGTGTAGCGAGGTCATCAGTCCGCCCACCGTGCCAGTCAGGTAGACGACGGTGCCGCCGATTTTCGATTGAACCTCGGCCACGGTGTAGCCGACGTAGTCGGCGCTCAGTTTTGTGTTCTTGCTGGACAATGTCTCCGGATGGCAGTTCCACTGAATAACGACGCCAACTGTTTTGCGTTGTGAATCGACAAACTGCAGTGCGACCAGTTCGTCGTGCTTGACGATCGGCGGCCGGCCGTCGTGAAGCAGGTCCGGCAGAGCGACCGACGCAATTTTTGCCTTCACGGGCACGGCAGTCGTGTCGGCCTTGCGGACGGCTGACACAGTTTGAGCCACGACAAAGTCGATGTATTTCGCGTCCACGCCGCTATGAAACGGCGATTGACCCCACAGGCCCAGCGTATCCGGACCCTCGTGATTATGCGTGCTGGACACCAAGACGTAGTCGAAACCGGTCAACTCCTTTCGAACCCGCTCGACATGTTCATGGAAAAAGCCGATGAGATCGACTGACACAATCGCGATTTTCGACCGGTCCGATTGGAGCACGATGCAGCGGGCCATTAACGGATCCGCGACAGCCGTGGCCCGGCGATTGTGTCCGAAGCCGGCGACGAAGACCGGTGCATCGCCAAGCTTGGGCGTGATGTCGGTCGCGGCGAAACCGGCACGCAACGGTTCAGCGGTTGAATATCCGGCCGGCAACAATGCACAAGTTATTGCCATAATCAAGATTCGCTTCATGACAACCTCTTTTGAGAACCGTAGAACAGACACATCCTAACCCGAGGTGCGTCAACGTTCCAGTAAGTTGACGCCGGCGGCAGCGGCATTATGAAAATCACGGCGATACCACAATTCGCCCGCAACTTGAACCGGATGCGCGAGATCACCGCCATCCTAAGCAAGTACGGGCTTGTCGATTGGATTAGCCGGCTCAATCTTCGAATTGCCAAAGGCATCTTCCGCAGCAAAGAGGGCCGCCTTGCCGACCTGACGCCCGAAGCTCGCATTCGCCTCGCATGCACCGAACTCGGCACGACGTTCATCAAGTTCGGCCAGATTCTGTCCACACGCGCCGATCTCGTCGGCCTGCCGCTCGCGACGGAGTTGTCGAAGCTCCAGGCAAACGTACCGTCCGACCCGCCTGAAATCGTCCGCAGCATCGTTGAAAAGGAACTTGGAAAGCCGATCAGCAAGTTGTTTGCGACGTTCGACGATCAGCCGCTGGCATCGGCCTCGATCGCTCAGGTTCATGCAGCCACGCTTCACGACGGCAGGCGCGTCGTGGTCAAGGTTCAGCATCCCGACATTGCGAAACGCATTCGCAACGACCTGGAAATCTTGACCGGGCTCGCGCAATTGGCCGAGAAGTACATTGAGGAATTGCAGCCGTATCAGCCCAAAGCGATCGTCGAAGAATTTGAAAAAGTGCTTACTCGCGAATTGGACTTTGGCCGCGAACTCCGCAACCTGGAGCGATTCGTCAAGAATTTCGCTGACGACCCCAACGTCCGTTTTCCTCTGCCGCATCCGGCCCTTTCATCCGGCCGTGTTTTGACGATGGATCGACTTGACGGCGTCACGTTTGGAAAGATCGAGAAAGCTCCCGATCCGGCTCAGGGACAGGAGATTGCACGACTCGGCGCCCGAGTCTTCCTCGAAATGATCTTTCGCGACAGCTTCTATCACGCCGATCCGCACCCCGGCAACCTGCTGTTGCTGCCGGATGGAACCATCGGCATCCTCGACGTCGGCATGGTCGGTCAATTGACGCCCGGCGGCCGCGAAGACATGGAAGACCTGTTCCTCGCCATCGGCAGCAACAATCCTGACCAACTCAGTTCCACGTTGATGCGACTGTGCGGCCAACGGGGAATCCGGGATCCAATCGCATTCTCCGCCGACGTTGCCGATTTTCTCGGCTACTATCGATCTCAAGCGATGAACCGCCTGGATATCAGTGCTGCGCTGACCGAAATGACCGACATCATTCGCCGGCATCACCTGTTTTTGCCGACGAATATCGCCATGTTGTTGCGCGTGCTGATTCTGCTTGAAGGCACGTCGCGTCTATTGCATCCGCAATTCAAACTCACGGAAGTCATTGAACCGTTTCAGAGCCGCATGGTCGCCGAGCGGCTTTCGCCGATCCGTCAGTTGCGACGTTTTCGTGAATTCCTGCGTGATTGGCGCGACCTGGCGACGCAGGTGCCTGCTCATGTCCGCGACATTGTTCAGCGGATGCAAACCGGCCGGATCGAAGTGCAATTACAGCACCACCACCTCGAACCGTCCGTCAATCGACTGGTGCTCGGCATCGTAACCGCCGCGCTGATCGTCGCTTCCAGTATGCTCTGGGCCAACAATGCCCCGCCGGTAATTTTTGGGAACGTCTCTGTGATTGGCGTCCTTGGTTTTCTGACAAGCATCCTCTGTGCCGGCCGCTTGATCCTCGCCGTACTTCGCTCCGGCAATGTCGATACCTGAACCATCCTGACTGCGAGTCGATACGCATGAACCTGTTTGACAAATGGGCCAGTGGATTGAAGCACGAAGAGTTCCTCTCTACCTACGGCTCACCAGCGCATCAACAGCGCTGGCGACGCACCTTCGAACTCGCCTCGTTGACTGATCCGCAGAAGAGTTTGTTAAGACTCTTTACTCGGCAAATGCCGGTGCTCGTCCTTGCGGGCGCATGGTGCGGCGACTGCAGCGGCCAATGCCCGATCTTTGAACGATTCGCTGAGGCCGCTCCGGTTATTCAAACGCGATACTTGGACCGCGATGTGCACGCCGACGTGCAGCGAGCGCTTCCGATCAACGGCGGCAATCGCGTGCCCGTTGTCGTATTCTTCAGCGAGGATGGCCACGAAGTGGCGCGGTACGGCGAACGGACGTTGAGTCAGTATCGACAACTTGCTGCCGGACTCGGCGGCGCGACCTGCTCCACCGGCATCGCTGCAAAATCGGACCCGCTATTGGCGGGGATTCAGCAGGACTGGCTCGACGAATTCGAGCGAGTTCAATGGATTCTGCGACTGTCGCCTCGGCTACGCGCCAAACACGGCGATTAGGCTGACGATTGCGGTTTCAATCTCAGTTCATGCACCGCGGCCGCCTGCACCTCGGCTTCGGTCCAAGGAATCGGCACACCTTCGCCGCGCTGCCACAGCGGCACCATATCGACGAAGTGCGACGACAACGGGTTGCCGGACTGGCCGCCGGCGAGCACAAACCGGCTTTCGCTCCAGTTGCCGACGTCGATGACGTGCCGCATTCCTGGAATATTGTCGGTATCGGCAGTGACGTCGGTCAGGCTTACGGCTGCCTGCATGATCGTGTCGGCGTCGCCGCCGATTGGGAACGGTCCTTCGTTGAAGATCGAACGAATGATCGAAACATTTTGCAACAGCGTATGTCGCAGTGTCAACCGGCGGAGATCTCCCCATCGCCAACGATCCGTCTTCTCGCCATAACGCGTGAAGAGGAACCGTCCTGCCTTGGTGATCGATGTTTTGACCAGTTCGTTCCAATCGTCACACCAGCCCGGAGGCTGTACTCCTAAAAGCGCCGCGAGATGTTGGGTTCGACGGCAATAGAAGAGGTTGTTGCCCGGTGTCGCTTCGCGCCGGCCGAGCGCCCAGGCATGGCCGTTCGGCGACTTTGCTTTTGCGAGGCGATTCATCAGATCGACGACGACAAGTTGATAGACGGCGGCGCCCGCCGACTCCGCGCGAACATGTCCATCCCAATCACGCAGCACTTCCCAGGCGCGAATGCCTTCTAGTTCAGCGGGAACATTCCGGAGAACGACTTCGCGCATCGTGCGCCAGGGCATCGACTGCACATTCAGGTGCAGCGATTGTATGTCTTTGACGCTCCAGTCATTTCTCGTTTCGAGGTTTTCAACAATCGCGTCGTATCGATGCGGATCGAGAAAATCGCAGCCGAGGTAAGGCCCATTGCCGTGCGGGTCGGGGTGATTATTCGCGGAGGCAACGAACCCGACAATCGGGTCAATCGCGTGCGGCATTTGATCAAACGGCACACGGAACGACTCCCAGCCAGTGCTAGGCAGCCAGCCCGGCTGCGGCGTCAATCCGAACCCACATTTGCGGGTCGGCGCCTCGCCGACGAGTTGCCAGGCGATGTGGTTGTCAACGTCGGCATACACCATGTTCAGCGACATCAACGGCCATTCTCGAAAACAATCGCGAAACTCGTTCAAGTTTTTGCATCGATGCACCTGCATCAGTCCTCGTGCCGGCAGCGGGTCTAGCCACACGGCACGCAGCGACAATGCTGGAATCGCACTCGAAAGTGCCGGGCTGATGATCGGGCCGCGCGGCGTCACCAGAACTTCTTCCACGATTGGGGCAGCGCCCTTCACAACGATCGTTTCTTGCCGCACGGTACATGGTTGGAATCCGTTCGGCTCGCGAACGGTTCGACCGTCGCGACCGACTCCCTCGATGAATAGATCGGTGTTGTCGACGAGGCCTGCGGTCACCGCCCAGGCGGCATGCCCGTTATGGCCGGAGACGATGCCGGGCGATCCCACCAGCGTTGCGCCTGCGGCTTCCCATTCCGGTGTCTTGAGATGCGCCAGGTACCACTGCGACGGCAAAGCAGGAAACAAGTGCGGGTCATTTGCCACGATGGGACGGCCGGTTACGGTACGCTTGTGAGATATCGCCCAGTTATTGGACCCGCCGGTGCTGCCAATTACTTGCGCCAGTGCTGCGAGTTCGTCTCGCAGATTCTCCATGCCGGCGACACAGGCGGCACGTGACCGGGGCTGCGAAAGCGGATCGAGTGCAAACGCTGCATCAGCCCCGTCGGCCTGGACCATGCGAAGGCGAACCAACTCGGAGTCCCAATTAGCGACCAATAAGAATGACAGCACTTTGACAAAAGCGAGCACGTCAGCCGCTGTCCAAGGCGTCGGCCGTCCGCCCAGAAACACAAACTCGTGCGGCAGGTTGGCCAGGCCGCGCTCAACTCCGGCGTTGATTCCTCCTGCGTAACGCTCCAGCGTCCTCTGCGCCGCAGGAGTCTGGGCTGCAACTTGTTGTTGCGCAGAATGGTAAAAGCCGATCCGACGGCATAGGCGATCGACGGGTATCCCCTTGCGGCCGATTCTCTCCGACAGCGTGCCCCGGCCGACGCGAAGCATACTCTCCAACTGAAACGCCCGGTCCTGGCCGTGACAGAATCCAAGGCCGAACCAGGCGTCGTCTTCGCTCGCAGCGCTGATGTGCGGGACGCCCCAGCGATCGCGTCGGATGTGCACCTCGGCCGTTAGCTCCGGCACGTTGATGTCGCCATCGACGATGGGCAACCGCCGGCCCAGGCACAGCCGCATCAGTCCGCGAAGAAACGTCGCCCAACGCACAGTTCTTTCCTCGTTTGCTTGACGGCGGCTTCAAAGGCAAATAACCTGGGGCAATCGCTCATCAAGGCAGGTAATCTATGAAACGCGCATCTCTCTTGGTCGCACTGCTTTTCGCATTCGTGTCGACTGCACACAGCCAACCGCTACCGAATTACCCGCCGCCGGCCGAGGTTCGAGCTGCGTTCCTGAAGCTGCTGGACCGACCCAAGGTCCCGCTTGATCCAAAGTTGCACGAAGCTCGCCTCGACACGGACGACCTTCTGACCGAACGGTTGAGCATCGCTTCTGAGAAACTCGCAGACGGTAGATTTGAACGCGTTCCGATATTGATCGTGCGGCCCGGAAAGGGCGGCGGCCGTCGACCCGCAGTCATCGTCCTGCACGGCACCGGCGGGACCAAAGAGCAAATGCTCACCTGGCTGACCGGCTTTGCCAAAGAGGGTTTCGTCGGCGTAGCCATCGACGCGCGTCATCATGGCGAGCGCGTCGGGGTGAAGAGCGGCGCCGCTGCGTACAACGAAGCCATTGCTCGCGCCTGGCGCATCCCTTCGGGACAGAAACAAGAGTATCCGTTTTACTATGACACGTGCTGGGACTTGTGGCGCACCATCGACTTCCTCGTGACCCGCAACGAAGTCGATCCGAAACGAATTGGTATGATGGGCATCAGCATGGGAGGCATCGAAACCTGGCTGGCGGCGGCGGTTGATGAACGTGTGCGTGCCGCAGTGCCGCTGATCGGCGTTCAGTCCTTTCAGTGGAGCCTTGAGAATGAACGCTGGCAGGCTCGCGCCAATACGATCAAAGCCGCTCACGCCGCAGCCGCCAAAGACTTGGGCGCGAAGGAGGTCAACGCGGACGTGTGCCGTAAACTCTGGAACAAGGTCATCCCCGGCATGCTCGATCAGTTCGATTGCCCCAGCATGTTGCGGCTGTTCGCGGGGCGGCCGCTCCTGATACTCAACGGTGAAAAGGACCCGAATTGCCCCATTGAGGGCGCGAGGATCGCTTTTCGGTCCGCGGGGTCGGCATATGCAAATGCAAAAACGTCCGACATGCTGAAGATGCTGGTCGCATCAGGCGTTGCACACACAGTCACGAAGGAGCACGCTCAGGAGGCTCGCGACTGGTTTGCGAAGTGGCTTCGTTAACTCTTCGTCGCTAAATCGCTGAGCAGGTTCTTGACGCCGCGCTCAATCTGCGCATCGTTGTTGCCGCCGGAAATGATGTAGCGCACGATGCCAGTGTCATCGATAATGAACAGTCTGGGAATGGAATCCACCTCCCACCGACTCGGAATCGCATTCTGATCGTGAATCTGCGCCCAGGGAATCTCATTCGACTCGACATATCGCGTGAGCGCCTCTCGCTTGCGGTCCAGGCTGACGCCGACCAAAACGAATTGCTGGTCCTTGTACCGGGCATACAGCGACCTCATAAACGGCATTGCATTCACGCAAGGCCCGCACCACGTCGCCCAAAAATCAATCACAACGACTTTGCCGCGGTGCTCGCTCAGACGAAACGGCTTGCCGTCCAAAGTGGTTGCGATGATTTCCGGGGCGGGCTTGCCGACTTTCGGCGGGCCATTGTAAGGCGCTTCCGGTTCGGCCGGCGGATTGCAGCCGAAACAAATCACCAACGACGCTACTACGAACGACAGGAGGATTCGTCGCATACATGCCTCACGGCGAGCGATCAGTTCAACGCATTGTACGACGAAAAGTCTCGACGGAATATTCGACTTCTTGTTCGCCCGTGAACAAGACGATACACGCCTCGACTCAGACCTGATACACCATGTAGGAACCCAATCTCGACGAATCCGTGGATCGACCTACATGTCGGACCAGCCAGCCGAATTGCCGGAAGATGCCGAGGCCCAGCAGTTGCTGGACGGTTATCTGCGCGATTTGCAAGCGGGCAAGCCAGCCGACCGCAAGAGAATTCTCGCCGCTCGCCCCGATTTGGACTCGATGCTCCGGTGCATCGAACAGTTAGACACCTTGGCGCCTCGCGCTGCATCCGACGAGCCGGCGCCGACGTTGCCTCCGCGAGCATCAACGGCGGAATTGCCGTCGAGTGAAATGTTCGAGTCCGGCAGACGGATTGGCAAGTACGAAATTGTTCGCGAAATCGGTCGCGGCGGCATGGGCGTCGTTTACCTTGCACGTGATGCGGGACTCGACCGACTCGTCGCCATCAAGATGATTCTCACCGGCAGTCTTGCTGACCCGGAACAACAGCGACGCTTTCAAAATGAGATTCGCTCTGCGGCTCGGCTCGACCACGAAGGCATCGTCCGGATCTTCGACACTGGGGAGTTCAGCGGGCTCACTTACCTGGCGATGCAGTTCGTCGACGGCCCCAGCCTTTCCGGACTGCTTCGCGAATCGAGGCCTGATGCCGACGCAGCCGTGCGTTACGTCATCCAATTGGCGCGAGCAGTTGCCTATCTTCATTCACAGGGCATCGTCCACCGCGACCTGAAACCGGGCAACGTACTTATCGAAACGCGACAAGTGGACTCCGGCGTACGCAGCGCCGATTCAATTCGAAATCCGCAATCCCCAACCCGCAATCTGAAGATCACCGACTTCGGCTTGGCGAAATTGTTGGACGACTCATCGAGCCTGACGACTTCGAATGCCGTCATGGGCACGCCCGGCTACATGGCCCCGGAGCAGGCTCGCGGCGAATCGGCTCAGGTCGGACCGGCGGCAGATATCTACGCGCTTGGCGCGATCCTTTACGAAATGCTCGCGGGCCGGCCTCCGTTCATCGGCGCTACGGCACTGGAAGTGCTTTTGCAGGTGATGGGGAATGAACCGCAGCCATTGCGGCAGATCAATCCGGCGATTCCATTGGATTTGGAATTCGTTTGTTTGAAATGCCTCGAAAAGGGGCCCACCGATCGCTTTGCCACGGCTCAGGAACTCGCCGACGCACTTGAGAAACACTTGCGAGGCGAGGAGCCCGCGTCGCCGAGCCATACCTACTGGAACAGGTTGCGGCGCTGGACGTTGCGGGTCCCCGGCTTGGCGGCACGAATCGGCATTCTCGTCATCGTCGCTATGACGCTCGTGATTCGGTCGATCGTTACCGGTCGATTCGGATTCAGTCCCAGATTTCCGGAGTTTCAACTGCCGCATCTATTGGGAATTCTCGGAATCTGGATCGGCCTATCGGCCTTCTTTCAACGCGCGTTGCGAACGCAATGGGGCCATCGTTTCGTCCCGTATTTCTGGGCATCGACGGAGGTCGCCGTGCTGACGACGCTGTTGGCCGTAACCGACAGCATCGCCAGCCCTCTCGACATCGGCTTTCCACTCTTGATCGCCGGCGCAGGCCTCTGGCTCCGCGAGAAATTGGTATGGTTCACGGCCGGAGTCGCCGGCGTCGGCTATGTTGCGGCGACATCGCTGCACTTCGCGCTGGACTCAGGGGAACAATTTCATCGACACGTCATCTTTGTGGTCGGCCTGGCCGTCACCGCTTACCTCGTGTCGTTCCAGGTCCGCCGCTTTCGCATGCTGAGCCGTTTCTACGAAGGCCGATCGATCGACTGAGATAAAGAGTGACCACGGAACACCCAGCGCCGCCGAGTCGCAACCAAACAGAAGAATTCTCAGCCACGGATGAAACACGGACAAAACACGGACAGAGAAGGAGGCAGCAATTCTCAAAAGTGCGTATTCCGCCGGTGGCTGATGTTTTCTTCTGTTCCTTGTTCAATCGGTGATTCATCCGTGGCCAAGTATTCTTCGCGCCGTGAGAAGATTGTGGCGGAAAGTATTACGGAAAGACACGGAAGAAAGACTAATAGGTCCTCTCAGAATGTCCCACTGGTCGGGGTCACGTAATTGCCTCAGTCACTCGTCTTCATTTCGAGTTCCGCGTGTTCCGTTACTTCCGTGGTGATTAGTCAGATCTAGTCCAGCTTCAACAGCAGCCAGGCGACCGCCGTCAGTGCGAAACCGAACAGCACGAGCACGCCGCATGAAATCCACACGGTTGCGACTTGCGGATTCGGCAACAGCAATTCCTGGTAGGCATCGAGCGCCCACGCGTGCGGGGTGATCTGGCTGAATTGCTGCATTTTCTCGGGCATCAGATAGCGAGGCATCAGGCATCCGCTCAACCCGCCGAGCACCAACACCAACAGCGATCCGTAGATCGAAACCTGCGATTCGGTCTTTGCGATGCTCGCGACCAGGAGCGACAGGCCGACGGCGGCAAATGACGTCGATGTCACAATCGGTATGAGCAGATACGCCTGCGATCCCCACTTCATGCCGAACAGGAAACGGCCTGCCAGCAGCAGGAAGAACCCTTGAAATAGCGAGACGGCGAAACACGGCAGCAGCTTGCCGAGCAGAATTTGGGCGCGGGAAAGCGGCGCCGCCCTGAGCCGCATCAGCGTACCCTGCCGCCTTTCGGCCACGAATAGCCAACCAACAGTCAACACCAGGAAGAATGCGAACATAACGGTGTAGCCAGGAACGAGTTGCTGGAACCGTTGAGCCCGCCTGTCGCCGGCGCTGAGCGTGAACATTGACGGCGGTTGATGCTCCGAAGCCTTGCCTTCCGACTTGGTGAGCGATTCCCAGTTTTTGGCACGCAGGTTGTATTTTTTGAACAACTCTTCCAGCGACAACTGAACGCCGTCGCCGACTTCGATTCGTTGTTTGTCGTTCAAAAGCGCCAGCGGCTTCATCTTTGACTTGCCGAAGGAAGTGACTTCGACGCGTTTCGCCATCTCGTCGATGAACTGTTTCTCGCTGATCTTGTCGAATGCACGGCCGATCATCCACGGCATCACGACACGAAGCAGCGACACCTGCATAACCTGCTCGATGATCGACGCCGCGAGGGCCTGCTTTTCGTCACGAATAACGTCGATCGAAAGCACTTTCAGATCGACGCCGTCACGAAAAAACGGGTTAATGCCGGTCTTGCCTTCAAGAAATCGTTCATCAAGAAACGAGCAGTTGTGCACTTGCGTGCTGAATTCAGGGCGAAACACCAGCACGCACGAACGTTTTCCCAACTGCACGAGACGGTTGGCCTCTTGTCGAGTTGAGATCATCTCGACTTTGATGCCGGCGGTCTTTTCGAGATCATCGCGAACGACCTGCGACCACGGCTTGCCGGGAAACGGCCCCGGATTCGGCGGCAGGCCTGCATCTTCGTCAACGATGAAGATCTGCAGTCGCTCGTCTGGGTCGCCGAGCGCCATGCCGAGGACCAGGATGAACAACAGCGGCATCGTCAACAGAATGATCGCCGCGCGAGTATCACGCAGCAGAAGGCGAAGGTCTTTCTTCGCGAGGGTCCAGATCGCCATGGTGGTTCTCACTTGGCCTGCCGACAAGAAGCCGGCGACGCATCAATCACGCAGGGCCCGCCCCGTGAGGTCGAGAAAGACCCGTTCGAGGTTGGGTTCATGGGTTTCCAGTTGATTCGGCTCCACGTCCATTTCTCGAAAAAGATGGACGAGCTGCACTAGAGTCTTTGCCGGTTCCGGGCATCGCAGTTCAAACGAATCGCCGCCATTCGATTGCACTTTGACCGACGGCAACGCCGCGAAACGCACGGCCGCGTCCTTGGGCAGTCCCGGAACTCGAAAGCGAATGCGGCCTTCGACCGAGTGCAGCAGCTTTTGCAGCGTATCGCAAGCGATGAACTTGCCGTGATCGAGAATGCCCACGCGGGTGCACAGTGCCTGCACTTCCTCCATGTAATGGCTGGTGTAAACGATGGTCATGCCGATTGAATTGAGCCGTTTGACTTCTTCGAAGATGCGGTTGCGGGACTGCGGATCGACGCCGGTGGTCGGTTCGTCGAGAAACAACAGTTTTGGCCCGTGCAGAATGGCAACGCCGAGGTTGAGCCTGCGCTTCATGCCGCCGGAGTAAGTGTTGACGCGGTCGTCGGCGCGGTCGGCGAGTGCGATCGCTTCCAGAACCTCGCCGATGCGGCGATCCAAATCCGCTGCCGGCATGCCGTAAAGTTGGCCGAAGAAGGCGAGGTTTTCGCGAGCGGTCAGTTCGCCATACACGGCAAGGTCTTGCGGCACGATGCCGATCTGCCGGCGAATGTCCGGGTCGGACATCAATATTGGTTTGCCGCCGAGGGTTGCAGCCCCACCCGTCGGCGGCAGCAAACATGCCAGAATCGAGATCAACGTCGTCTTGCCGGCGCCGTTTGGCCCCAGCAGTCCAAACAACTCTCCCTGGTCGACGTGAAACGACACACCGTGGAGCGCCTCGACACGGCCGTATCGCTTTTGGATGTTGTCGACTTTCAATAACGCTGCAGTCATGCGGGCTCGCTCTCCGAATGCCGTATGCGTGCATGATAGTCAATGCCATAGGCATTCCCAGTGACTCGTAGGAAGCAGGTGCGAGTCGTATTGAATTTCTTCAGTCATTCCGCCAAGTCACTTTTTTCAGAATCCTCTTGACCGACAAGACGGAATGTCTTATCCTGACTCTCAGACAAAATGTCTTGGAGCAGCCGGCATGGCTCGTACACCGCAAGATGTCACCGAAGCCGAATTGAATATCCTGGAGACTCTCTGGGCCAACGGCTCGCAGTCGATCCGGCAGCTTGCCGATTCGCTGTACCCGGACGGCGCTGCAGCAGAGTACGCCACCGTGCAGACGCTCTTAAAACGGCTTGAATCGAAAGATTGTGTGGTCCGAAAGCGCCAGGGCGGGGTTCAATCGTTTACCGCTGCGATCGGCCGCGACGACCTGATTGACCAGCGTCTCCAGAGAATCGCGGAACAGTTGTGCGGCGGATCGCTCACTCCGCTCCTGACCCACCTGGTGCGGGCCGAAAGATTATCCAGCGCGGATCGAACTTCCCTGCGAAACTTGATCGACGAACTCGATGTACCGAATCATCGCAAACCCCGGCGATAAGCAGTGAGGCCTCTCCATGGAACTGCTGTTGGATTTCGGATTTCGAAATGCGCTTTGGGTCATTCCGTTGGCCCTCGCAGCGTATCTGACCGGCCGATACAGCCGGCGTCCGGCGCTCGCACATGCGCTGTGGCTCCTCGTGCTGTTGCAGTTGCTCCTACCGCCTCTGTGGCGAGTCACCGTGCCGCGGCCGACGTGGACGCAAACGGAAGCGCTGACGCTAAGCGAAACCGTTTTCGACCGACCTGCCGAAGTTGCAGCGATCATCGAGCCTGTCGAGATCGCACCGATCCTGGTCGCCGAGAACACCGAACCGGTCGTACCGTTTGTATTGGAACCGATTGTGGAGCCTGCTGCGAGCGAAACGGAGTCGACGACAGAGGTCGCGGTCATTGCAACAAGCACGACGCTGCCCTGGCGACAGTGGCTTGCGTATGCATGGCTGGCCGGCTCTTGTTTGGTGCTGCTGATCAGTTTGACGCGGATCATCCGATTCCAGCGAGCGCTGCGATTGGCAAAGCCGGCGTCGCCCGAATTGCATCGCCAAGTTGTTACGCTGGCACGGCAGATGGGTCTGGACACGTGGCCCGAGGTCGTGCTCGTCGACGGCCGCGTTTCGCCGCTTCTGTGGGGAGTGTTCGGCAGACCGCGATTGGTGCTGCCCGCACAACTGTGGCAGTCGCTTGACGCGGCCCGCCGCGAGTCGCTGCTCGTTCATGAATTGGCCCATTATCAGCGCGGTGATCATTGGGTGCGGGTGATCGAAGCGGCGGCCGGCATCATATTCTGGTGGCACCCGATCCTATGGTTCGCTCGGCGTCAGTTACGTGAGGCCGAAGAACAATGTTGCGACGCTTGGGTGGTCTGGACCTTGCCTGATAACCGCCGGGATTATGCCTCGGCGATTGTCGATACGTTGGATTTTCTGGCCGAAAGTCGACCTGTTCTGCCGGCGCTCGCCAGCGGGGTCGGCGAAGTGTTACACCTTCGAAGGAGAGTGACCATGATCATGAGCGGCAACACACCGCGCCGGCTGCCTCGGTTGGCCTTGATGGGCCTTTTGGGCGCCGGTCTTGCATTAATTACGCTCGGCGCGAGTTTCGCCGACGAACCGAAGAAGAAAGACGAACCTCGCCGCGACCCGTCGAAAGAACGCCGCGACGGCGAACGGAAGCCGGAAGCGGATCGGAAGCCCGATGACGCTGATCGTGCGAAGATTCAAGCTGAACTGGAACGGGCTCGCGCTCAATTCGAAGAAGCGCGTATGCGGCTGATGGAACTCGAACGTCGCCTGGGCGGCGGCGGAGATCGTCCGCGTGACGGCGACCCGCGCCCGATGCGCCCGCGCGATGGCGATCCGCGTCCCGGCGCCGGCGGCGACGATCGGCCTCCGGTTCCCCCCACTCCGCCGACGCCTCCGATGCGCCGTGACGGCGACCGACCTGGCGCTGGCCCAGCAGCACGATTCCCCGGCCGGGAAGGCGGCAACCTCGAGCAGCGCCTCAACATGATGGAACGTCAACTGCAGGAAATGGCTCGCGCTCTCGAAGAGATGCGAACGATGATGCAACGTGGCGGCCCCGGTGGACCGGGCGGACGAGGCCCCGGCGGTCCTGGCGGCCCCGGTGGCCCCGGCGGCTTGCCCGGTCGCCCCGGTGAACCCGGCCGACCCGGTGAACCCGGCCGACCCGGCGAGCCAGGACGACCGCCGCGCCCGGATCGCCCGGACGATCTTCCGAAGTGATCTTCCGATTTCGAGTTGATGCTTGCGCCAGGCGCCGTCGATCAGCGATAGCTCCTGGCGCTTTTTTCCTGCAGTGCTTTCATATCTTCTCGGTGTTTCCAATACTGCCGCGACAGTTTTGCCACCCAAACTGCGACGAACACAATGGCGATGCCCAGCGCAAGACGGACGCCGAATCGATACGGCCGCGAACTCGATGTAATCTGCCCTGTTTGATAGTCGATGACGAACCGGTTCCCGTCGTTAGTTCGAAGGATGTGCGACCTCGTCGGCTCTTCCAACTTCTCGGATTCGAGCCAATTCAGTCCCTGATCCGACTTGAGTGACTTGGGCAGGAATCGCGAGAAATCGACAAAGTCATCGACGACGAAAGTTTTGAGCAGTTTGCCGTTCGCATAGTAGGCGACAGCCTCGCTCCGCATGTTCTCAGCCGGACCGCCCATGCGGATCAGGTGGACGCCGTCCGAAGCGATGTAGACGTTCGAGGCATACCAGTTCACGGTCCAGAGCGGCACGCCTGAGCCGTCGTTTCGATACATGCCGCTTCGAGTGAATTCGACGCGTCTGGATCGCATGTCCGCCGCTTTGATTGTCAACCAAAAGCTGGAGTCGCCAAGGTCTGACCCGGGTGCGAGCATGACAAACACATGTTGCCCGTCCGGCGTCGCTTTTGTGTACGACACCGGCAACGAAGGCTTTGTTTCACCGCGAATCGCCGTCACGGTGCCAATTGTCAAGATCACCGCCAATGCCGCCCTGAACATGGGAACGCTGCGCATGACATCGCTCCTTCGGCAAAGTGGAATGGATCGAGTCTATTTCGCTCCGATGCAATACAAATGTTTGTCAGACCGGATGAACAGCCGGTTGCCGGCAACCGCCGGACTGGCATTGAACGTCGTTCGTTGGCCAAGCCGATTTGTGGACAGCAGCGAGAATTCCGGCTTGGCTTCGATCACAATACCACGGCCGGTGCGCGACACATAGAACAATTTCCCGTCCGCGAGCACCGGCGACGCATACACCTGATCCGCCCCGGGAATACGTTCCTCGTAAACTACACGGCCGGTTTTTGCTTCGGCACAAAACGCGATGCCCAGGCCTTCGTGCATCCAATAAAGATGTCCTTCGTGCAGGATCGGCGACGAGACGTTCGACCCTTTCTTGCCGGTCCAGACGCGGTGCGACCGGGTTACGTCGCCGCTGCCGCCGGTTCGCACAGCAAGTGCGCCGCCGGTCCGGCCGCCAATCGCGTACACGACGCCGTCGGCGGCGACAAGGCTCGGCACCATGTACCAGCCGATGTCGGTCGCACACGACCAAAGTTGCTCACCCGAATGAGGATCGAAGCCGAGAATCTTGCCGAAAACGGCGATGACCAGTTCTATTTTGCCTTCCGGGTTTTTGACGAAGATAGGTGAGTTCCATGATTCGCGGATGCCGCGTGCCCGCCATTTCTCCCGCCCGGATTTCTTGTCGAGCGCCACAAGCGAATCGCTTTCGACCGAGGCGTTGCTGTAGACCAGGTCGTTGTGCACAACAGGCGAGTTGCCCGAACCCCAGCCATGCAACCGATCGCCCACTACGGCCCGCCACAGTTCTTTGCCCTTGAGGTCGAATGCAATAACGCCGGTCTTCCCAAAGAAGCAATAGAGCCGTTCGCCGTCGCAGGCCGGCGTACTCGATGCGTAGCCGTGGTCGTCGCGAATGCGGTCCTGTTCCGGCAATTTCGGCGCGATGTCAACTGTCCACTGGACTTTGCCGGTGTCGCGTTCGATGCATAGAAGGTGCAGCTTCAAGTCATCCTGGCTGCCGCGACCGGCGCCGGGCACGTTGTAGCCTGTGTAACAAGTTAGAATGATGTTCGAGCCGACGATGATAGGGCTGGATGTGCCTGCGCCCGGAAGCTCAGTGCGCCAGACGATATTCTCATTTTCGGACCAGTTCGCCGGCAACCCCTTGGCGATGCCGACTCCTTGGCCCGTTGCGCCACGAAACTGCGGCCACAACAGGACATCGTCCGCGGCACGAAGACCTGAAGTGAACATGCTTAATGTCACGACGCCGATGACAATCGCATGAAATCTGAATCGAACCATCTTGGCACATCCTCGTCCAGGGAACAGGAAGAATCTGATGCGGCTCCCATTGTCGCCGGTTGAATGTCTCTACACAAAGGATTTGTGATGTGGTAGGGTTTGGGCTTCCGGCAATGGAAAACTGACTAATCTCCCTCGCCGCCGCCTTCAAGCCAGCCAAGCTGCCATTCGATGTCGCAAGTTTCGCAGTATCGGCTCAGGATCCTCGGTGCAGCCACGCCGGGTTCCACACGCCGGCGCCGCAATTCACGTATTCGACATTTGCACTGCGGGCAGCGGTACCAGAGTACCGTCCAAAACGCGTATAGAAACCCGCCGACGACGCTGACCGCCGATTGCAGGAATAATGCAAGCTGACCGCGTCACTGACTCGGCCGGACAACAGGTAAACAAGCCCGTAGATGACGCTGGGAGCAAAACCGCCCAGCAGCATGATGACAATGCCAATCACTGAATTGCGATTCGCATTCTTGTCAACGCGGCTCTGTGTAGGCACCGTATTGTCTCGCAGTCTGGATCGATACTCTACGACATCGGCGAACGCGGAGCGTGTCAACCGCCTCTCGTCTTTCGCCACACTTCTGTTTGACCTTGCAGAAAAGGGCGAACTTTGCAACATGTACCGTGTCATGATTTCATACAGGCGGCCGGCCTCTTCCGGTCGTTTTTTCATTCATTGAAGCAAAGTCCGGCCGACTCTTCCGGCGGACATGATATACGGCCGCGAGGACCATGAAACTCACTGACCTGTCGCGTAACACGTTAGCGCCGCCGCGGTCGTCGCTGATTCAGTTTCGCTTGTCGCTCTTGCAGTTCTTGATCTATGCTGCTCCCGGTGCAGTCGTCCCGATCTTCTCGCTCAGACTCAAAGAACTCGGTTTTTCGCCGCTCATGATCGGCTTGTGCAGTTGCACGCAGGCGATTGGCTCCTTAATTGCACCGCTGCTTGCGGGACAAATCGCCGATCGCTGGGTTCCCGCTCAAAGATGCATCACCGTTTTGGCAATGGTCGAAGCGCTCTTGTTATGGGTGTTGGGCGGATTGACGCAACCGTGGGCTGTGTTCGGCGTCAGTCTCGTTTGGTGGCTCGCTCTGTCCCCGGCGCTCACGTTGTCCACGGCGCTTTGTTTCGCGCACCTGCCCCGACCGGGTCAGCAGTTTGGCCGTGTGCGACTCTGGGGCACGATTGGCTGGGTCGCGCCTGGCTGGCTTTTGGGTATGTGGCTCGCCGATGCATCATGGCTTCACGCAATCATTCCATGGCCAAGTCACGGCACGTACGCTGACGCGTTCCATTTCGCGGCGATCCTCGCATGCGGTTTCGCCGTGTACTCGCTGACGTTGCCGCACACGGAACCACAGCGTCGCGGCGGCGGCTTCTTCGCGCCATTTTCGGCAATACGGCTGTTGTGGGGCCGTGCGTTTGCCGTGTATGCAGTGTGCACGTTCGGCATCTGCCTGGTGTTGCCGTTTCATACGCAGGCGTCGCCGTTGCTGCTGGCGGAACTCGGCGTGTCTCCGAGTTGGCTGCCTCGCGTTCTGACAATCGCCCAAGTGTCGGAGATCGCCACGTTGGCGATATTGCCTTACTTGTTGATGCGATTTCGCACGCGCGGCGTCATGCTCCTCGGCCTGACGGCGATTCTGACAACGCTAAGCGCATTGGCCGTCGGAAGGCCGTTCGCAATCGTCTGTGCAGGCCTGGCATGCTACGGCCTGTCGATCAGTTGCTATCTGGTGGCCGGGCAGATGTACCTGAACCACCGCGTCGGCGAGCAAGTCCGTGCCAGCGCTCAGTCGCTGCATTCGTGGTTATGCGGACTCGGGCTCCTGCTCGGCAATTTGCTTGTCGGTTTGGTGCGACATGTCTTCTCGGAGGCGTCTCGACCTTCATTCGCCGTCGGCGCCGTCTTATCGTTCGTGCTGTTGGGAGTCTTCTGGTTCGGGTTCCCGAAGGCGGAACGTAAGTCATCTTCGACACATTGATTTCAGGCGAATGCGTGGGTACGCTGTGTCTCCATGAAAGCACGCATTGTTGCAATTTCACTTCTGATTTGTGTGGGCACTGTTGTTCTGGCCGCCGAACCGAACGTGGTTGTTCCGATCGTACGTGATCAGCTGCAGCCCGAAGTGGATCGCGATCTTGCTGCTGCCCAAAAGAAGACGCTCGCTCAGCTCGATCTGGCCAACGATGTGGCGGCGCTTTACAAGCATCCGATCCGACAGAAAGCCGTTCGGGATCCGTGGAGAGGTTTGACCGAACTTGAGAGCAACGGATTGGCGCTGGCGAAACTCGCTGAGAGCGGTCTCGGTACGTTGCCGGACGTCGTTGATGCGTTGGGTAAGCTCGGCGATCGGCCCATTCGCCCTTATCGCGCGCCCGCAAAGCTCGCCGACAATGCCGACCTCGCTCAACATCTGGATCACATCGCAGCTGTGCTTGGAAAAGCAACTGCTGCATACAATGCGGCCTCCGGAGAGTTACGGGATCACCAGAGCAAGATGCTCTTCGACAGTCCGGCTCGCCTAATCCACGAGTTCGGCCCGCAACTCGGCTTTGACCAACAAGCGCGAGAGATTCTCAGACAAGATCGCGATTTCTGCGTCGCCGCGATGGAGTGGCTCGGTTGGGCGAAGCTGCTGGAGGCGGCCCGCGATCTGCTGCAATTGACTGATTCCAATTTCACTGCAAGTCTCTCCAAGGCGGCAAGCGCATCGACCGCCCGCGTCCAAGTCCCCGGCGTCACCGGCGATGTGATTGCCGTTCGTGAGACCCCGATTGGATTGATCATCATCGGCGGACCCGGCAAGAACATCTATGACGTGAAAACGCCGGTCGCGTTTGTATTCGACGTCGGCGGCGACGACGAGTATCGCGGCACGTTTGCCGTCAATGCCGACGCGAAGCATCCGCTGAGCCTGTGGATCGACGCGGCCGGCAATGACAAATACTCCGGCGCGGAGTTGACCTGCGGCGTTGGGCGTTGCGGCATCGGCATGCTGCTCGACCTGGCGGGCAATGACACATACGTTCTGGCGCCGGGCTCCGGCGGTTGCGGCTTCGCAGGCATCGGCTTGCTTTGTGACGTCGCCGGCGACGACTCGTATTCGGGCACGGTGTACACACAGGGCTCGGCGATTGCCGGAATCGGCCTGCTCTTCGACCTCGACGGCACAGACAAATACACCAGTCACGGTTTCGCACTCGGTCTAGGCGGCCCCGGCGGCATCGGCGCAGTCATCGATTGCAAGGGCAATGACACCTATCAATGCGGGCACAAAATTCCCAGCGGATACAACGCATCCGACGCACCAACTGCTAAACCGGGCGACCCGAACTTCCAGTACGACGCTTTCGGAATGGCCATAGGTCTCGGAAGACGCGTTTGGCCGCCGAGCCCAGAGAGCGCACCGTTTCAACTCGCCGGCGGCATCGGCATCATCATCGACCTCGCCGGCAACGACAGTTACGACAGTTCGAATTTCTCACAGGCGTGCGGCTACTTCTTCGGCGCCGGGTTGAAGCTCGATCTTGCCGGTGACGACCACCACCGAGGCGCACGTTACGGCCATGCATCCGGCGCTCACTTTGGGCTGGGCCTCATGATTGATTACGCAGGCAAAGACCGCTACACGTCGGCGGGACCAACGTACAACGGCGGTTGCTCTTGGGACCGCAGCGTCTTCCTGATGATCGATGCCGGCGACTCCAACGACACTTATGAATGGATGAACACGTCAGGGCCGGCTCGCGCAGACATTGGTTCCTGGGGCGCCTTCGCCGATCTGGGCGGCGACGATACCTATCGGATCACCGGACCACCCTCCCAGACTTCGCGCGACGGGCTGGGCCTGTTCCTCGACGCGGCCGGAAAGGACGCATATCCGGCATTTCCGGACGTGACGCCGGCGTTGGGAGACGGCGTGCGACGTGTCGATCCGGCCGGCGGTCTGTTTCTTGATCGAAAATCGAAATAATCGACGTCGGAACAGTTTCGCGCATCGGCAGATGTGCTACTTCCGAAGCGTTCGCTGCAACGCGCACGGTCTGATCCAGATTCCGCAGTTTTTCTCACTTACTTGGCCCATTTTGCCCGTCAAGTTTCGCCAGATTGGGCATATTGGTGTTGCATACGCTCCGAGAACAAAGGTCGAAGCGACGGCCCTCGGATGGTATCCCCCTCCTAACCTGAGAAGAGGATTGTCCCATGTTGAACTGGAAGAGCCTAACTCTGGCGGGGCTCGCCGTCCTGTGTGTGGTCGGCAATGCATCCGCAAATTTCCTGCGCTGTCGTAAGGCTGCTTGCTGCAATGCCGCTCCGTGCGGCGGCTGCGACACGGCTTGCGCTCCGCAAAAAGTCATGTGCTGCGAGATGGTGCAAGAACAGCGTCAATGCACGCGCACCGTCTACAAGATGCAAGAAAAGCAAGAGAAGTACACGGCCTACAAGTGCGTTCCGACGACCGAAGAACGCACGCGCACGGTCTGCTGCAAGCGGCTCGTGACGGAAACGGTCATGGAAAACCGCACCTGCGTCGAACGCATCCCGGGTTCGGAAGACCGCACGATCACCAAGACCCGCTACGTCACGCAGCAGGTGTGTGAAACCCGCACCCGTTGCGTTGACCGCGGCCACTGGGAGTACAAAGAAGTTCCGGCTTTCACGCTCTTCAAGAAGGATTGCTGCGATCCTTGCCCGAAGACCCGATGCGTGAAGTGCTGGGTTCCTTGCAAAGTGATGGAATCGTACCAGGTGACCTGCTGCAAGCGCGTCCCGGTGTGCGAAACCTGCACGGTCAAGGTCTGCTGCTACAAGACCCAGTGCAAGACGGTTCAAGTCCCGGTCTGCAAGACCCGCTGCGTGGTCGAACAGAAGACCGAGAAGTACACCTGCTGCGTCAACAAGATGGTCCCGTACGAAGCCACCCGAACCGTATGCTGCTGCGTTCCGACGCAGGAGAACTACACGGTGACCGTGTGCGTTCCGAAGTGGACCGAGAAGACGATCGGAGGCACGAAGTAATCTGACTGATACGAAAGCGAACGAAAGCCCGCGGCGGCGCGGACATGGATCGGAAAAAGGGCTGACCCTACGCCATACCCGCCGCGTGACTTTCGTTCGCTTGCGTTTTTGAATCACCTCACGAGCAGGAGGCGAGCCCGGCCCGCGAACCCATTCTAGGTTCGCGGGCCGGATTTTTTTGCTGACGACAGTCTTTGGCGAAAACGAGACTTTTGGATCACTACCAGGACAGAGTAGACCAGAACCACGGATTTCCTAACGCGGCAGGACCGCACGCTGTACGGCAAACTGATGATCGATGATCCGGCATCATCGGCTGGACCGGTGCGGACACCATCCTCTGCGGCATCGGCAACGACTCGATCTACGGCAGTCAGGGCGATGACTTGTTGATCGGCGAAAACGGCTTCGACCAAATTAACGGCGGCCCGGGCACGGACACGCTGCGAGCAGGCGCCACCGGCCGCGACACGATCTACGGCTGGAACGGCCATGACACAATCTACGGCAACGACTTGTATCCTCAGTGACACGCCAGCCGGCCGCAAGACCGGCCGTCGATCGACCTATGAATCGTAGAATCGAGTCGCCGTTGAGTGATTGAGATTGAGAAAACTTTGACATTCGCAATCGGGATCGTAGCGTTGGTTCGGTTGATTGCTGAGGCGCGAAATCGCGTTTGCGTTCGCCGTGCGCGAAAAACGACCATCAGGTGTCACAAAATGTCGCAATTTGTCATAGTTGGCACAGTTTTTGTGCTTTAGCACTACTTTGGGACCTCACACGCGGCAGCGATACCAGAGGCGAAATTTGGCCAACGAGTCTCCCTTTGCATGCGACATTGATTCATGTACCTTCAACTGCAGACGTGATTTTGGGCGAGGATCTCCATGGCCGGCGGCTGGCAGGTGCTGTTCGAAAACTCGATCGATGGCGTCGAACCGACGCCCGGCAGCGGCGTCGCGCTTTTGTACCAACAACGGCTCATTGACGAATTGGCTACAAAGTTGGACGTGACACCGCTGTCGAAGTTCTTCAGCCGTTCGCCTGACGAGGTGGCCGAATACTTGCACCAGCAAGGGCTCGATCCGGCAAAATTCGATCTGCCGGAGGAAGAGTGGTTCGAGCCTGACGAAGGATTGACTACGGTGCAAGCGCTTTTGGCGCAATTACGGGCCGAACCCGGTAGTGTGCCGCAGTATGATAAGGTCGTGCGCGATTTGGAAGAGTCCGAGCGATTGCTGAACGTTGCAATGCTGCATGACGTGCGTTTTCACCTGGCCCGAACGTTGAGTGCGCCCCATGAGTGAATCACTATCGCGTCGAAAGTTCTTCGGGCAGGCCGGCGTAGGCGCCGTTGCTCTTGCCGCCGGCAGCCAGATTCTGGCAGAGGCGCCGCACAAGGGTAAGGCCGATCATTGCATTTTCCTTTGGCTCGGCGGCGGGGCCGCTCACATCGACACGTTCGACCCGAAGCGCAGGGGCGATTTCAAGAAGATCGCCGGTTCCGCTTACGACGCGATTCCGACGGCCGTAAGCGGCGTCAATGTGTGCCAGCATCTGGCGCGCACGGCAAAACTGCTCGATCGATGCGTCTTGGTGCGGTCATTGAATCACGACGTGATCGATGAACACGCGGCAGCGGTCAACCGAATGCACACCGGTCGGCCTACGAGCGGCACGATCGTTTATCCGTCGATCGGCTCCGTGGTGGCGCACGAACGCGGGCCTGCTGGTCAGGGAGTGCCGGCATACGTCGTCATGGGCTACCCGAATGTGACGCGCGGCCCGGGTTTTCTCGGTGCGAAACATGGGTATGTGTATTTGACTGAAACCGACATCGGTCCGAACGGGTTGACGCGGCCGCCGGACGTCGATGCCGAACGGCAGGCTCGCCGCGAAGCGATGCTGGCGAAACTGCGCGAGGAGTACCTAAAGAAGCATCCCGGCGACGAGACGATTCAGGCATACGCCCAGGCGGCGGAAGAAGGATTCAAGCTGGCAGGCCCGAAGTTCCTGTCGGTGTTCGATCTCAAACAGGAGCCGGCGAGTCTGCGTGAAGCGTACGGCGGCGAATTCGGTCAACGCTGCCTGCTGGCCCGGAGATTGATTCAGTCGGGAGTGCGATTCATTGAGGTGGCGTTCAACTTGAACTTCGTCAACGGCACCGGCTGGGACACGCACAACGACGGGCAAAAAAACCAGCACATCTTGATCGATCAGTTGGATCAGGCTTTTTCAGCACTGGTTACTGACCTGGAACAAAAGAAACTGTTCGATCGCACGTTGATTGTCATCTCGACTGAGTTCGGCAGGCCGCCGGAATTCGACGCCGGAGGCGGCCGCGGCCATCAGTCGAAGGCATTCAGCAGTGTGCTGGCCGGCGGCGGGCTCAAAACCGGGCAGGCAATCGGTGTGACCGATGAACTTGGTAAAACGATCCTGCAACGGCCGGTGTCCGTGCCGGATTTCCACGCGACGATTTACACGGCCCTTGGCGTCAACCCGGCGCGTGAACTGAAAGACGGCGACCGCCCGGTGCCGATCACCGACGGCGGGAAGGCGATTGGTGAGGTAATGGCATGATCGGGTCCATTTGGCCATGAACGAAATAGCCACACTTGCCATTGTTGGCGTCGGCTTGATCGGTGGTTCTGTTGGACTTGCTGCGAAAAGGACCGGCCGGTTTTCCCGCATTCTGGGCGTTGGCCGTGACGTGGCATCTCTCGAACGCGCTCGCCGGTACGGCTGTGTGGATGAAACGTCACTGCAACTGACGTTTGCGACGGACGCGGACGTAGTCGTCGTTTGCACGCCGGTCGATCAAATAGCCGCCCAAGTGCTGGAACTGGCCCCGAGTTGCAAACCCGGCACTCTCTTGATGGACGCGGGCAGCACCAAGGCAGAGATCGTACGAGTGGTCGCATCTTCGTTGCCAGGCCATGTGGACTTCGTTGGCGCTCATCCGCTGGCTGGTTCGGAGAAGCGCGGTCCCGAACATGGGCGTGCGGAACTGTTCGACGGCCGCATCACGGTTTTGACGCCCACTGAAAAAACGGCTGTAAACGCAACCGAGCGAGCAGCAGCGTTCTGGCGATCGTTGGGAAGCGAGATTCGAATTCTCTTTCCGGATGAACATGACCGAGCGCTCGCGGTGACGAGCCATTTGCCGCACGTGATCGCGGCGGCACTGGCTGGCAGTTTACCAGATGCACTGCACGAGCTGACGGCGACAGGATTTCGCGATACGACACGCATCGCAGCGGGTGATCCAGCGTTATGGACGGCGATCTTCGAACAGAACAAAACCGGAGTGCTCGCCGCTCTGGCAAAGTTCGATCAACGGCTCGCAGAACTGCGTGCCGCCGTCACCCGAGGCGATACAACGACCCTGAGTCGTTTGCTGAATGAAGCAAAGAGGACGCGCGATGCTTTGGGAAGTTGAGATTCGACCCCGCGAACAGCAGGCCCAGGTGCAGAAGGTCGCCGAAGCGTACAACCTACTGACGCATTCGAAGGAAGGTTTGAATGTATTTGCGGCATGTGCGCACGGGTATTTGCTGGAAGGCAGCCTGTCCGCCAGTGAAACTCGACGCCTGGCGAACGAAGCGATTGTGGACTCGGTGGCTGAAGAGGCGGTGATCGGCGCTCTGAACGATCCGCTTCAAAGTTGCAGTGCTTCCGTTCTGACGGTGCTTCTGAAACCCGGTGTAATGGATCCGGCAGCCCAGAGTGTGCTTTCCGTCGCGCGTGATCTCGGAATGCCGTTGTCCGCAGTCCGAACCTACCGGCGCTACTACCTCAAACAGCCTGCCGTGGATACAGAACCTGCGCTTCAAAAAGTGCTGGCGAATGACGCGATCGAACAACTCATAGCCGGGCCGCTGGCAGCCGATCATCTTGCCGTTGGATCGAGTTACGAGTTTCATCTGGTGCGACTGCCGATTCGAGAATTGAATGAAGCTGCACTGATGCAGCTTAGCAAAGCCGGCCAACTGGCGTTGAACTTGGACGAAATAAAGACGGTGCAGGCGCACTTCCGCGAACTGGGACGCGACCCGACCGACATTGAACTCGAGACCATTGCCCAAACCTGGTCGGAACATTGCTCTCACAAGACGTTGAAAGGGCCGATTGACTTCACCGATTCTTCCGGCCACACGCACCGGATTAAGAACCTCTTAAAGGAAACAATCTTCGGTGCAACACAGGAACTGCGAAAACAGTTTGGCGCGAACGACTGGTGCGTCAGCGTGTTCAAGGACAACGCAGGCGTCGTCAAATTCGACGATCAGTACCACGTGTGTTTCAAAGTCGAGACGCACAACCACCCGTCGGCGATTGAACCATACGGCGGCGCAAACACCGGGCTTGGCGGCGTCATTCGCGACGTGCTCGGCACCGGCCTCGGCGCAAAGCCTATCTGCAATACCGATGTCTTCTGCTTTGCTCCGCCGGATTTTCCAATCGTTCAGGTGCCGGAGGGCGTTTTGCATCCTCGTCAAGTCATGGCCGGCGTTGTGTCCGGCGTGCGCGACTACGGCAATCGCATCGGCATACCGACCGTCAACGGCGCCGTCGTTTTCGATGAAAGATACCTCGGCAATCCGCTCGTCTACTGTGGTACAGTCGGACTTCTGCCTGTCGATTGCGTTGAAAAGGAGGCACGAGACGGCGACTTGATTGTGACTCTCGGCGGCCGAACAGGCCGCGACGGGATCCATGGTGCAACCTTTTCGTCACTGGAACTCACTCACGAGTCTGAGACTGTGAGCGGCGGCGCCGTGCAGATTGGCAACGCCATCACCGAAAAGAAACTGCTGGACGTTTTGCTGCAGGCGCGCGACCGCAAGTTGTATCACGCCGTCACCGACTGCGGCGCCGGGGGTTTCAGTTCCGCCGTTGGTGAAATGGGCGCTGAATTAGGCGCGGCTGTTCAACTCGACCAGGCGCCGTTGAAATATGAAGGACTATCGTACACCGAAATCTGGATTTCCGAAGCGCAAGAGCGGATGGTGCTTGCGGTGCCTCCCCGCAATTGGCCGGCGTTCAAGGTGCTTTGCGACAGTGAAGACGTCGAAGCAGCCGTGCTTGGCACGTTTGAAGCAACCGGGAAGTTGCGTTTGTATTACGTGCAGAACTTAGTCGGCGAGCTCGACATGCACTTCCTGCACGACGGCAGGCCCGAGATCGTGCGCAAGGCGGAGTGGAGAACTTCAGCCGGCGCCAGTCATACGACTCTCGGTCCCATCTCGCAAGCACAGGAAAATCACACCGATACGCTGTTGAAAATACTGTCTTCGTACTCCGTCTGCTCCAAAGAATGGATCATTCGCCAGTACGATCACGAAGTGCAGGGAGCAACCGTCATCAAGCCGCTCGTGGGAGTGTGCGAGGACGGCCCCGGCGACGCTGCTGTCGTCACGCCGATCCTCGGCTCGCAAGCTGGCATCGCCATCGGCTGCGGGCTTAACCCACGTTTCGGCGACATCGACCCGTACTGGATGGCGGCGGCGGCCATTGATGAAGCCGTGCGCAACGTCGTCGCGGTCGGCGCGGACCCGGCTCGAATCGCATTGCTCGACAATTTCTGCTGGGGAAACACGGACCGGCCGGAAGTGCTTGGTTCTTTGGTTCGCGCTGCACAAGCGTGCCATGATCTGGCACTTGCGTTCCATACGCCTTTCATCAGCGGCAAGGACAGCTTGAACAATGAATTTCGCACTGTAGACCGGCTCATCGTCATCCCGCCGACGCTGTTAATCTCCGCGATTGGCCGTGTCAATGACGTTCGCCAATGCGTGACCATGGATCTCAAGGAATCCGGTAATGCAATCTATTTGATTGGGGCGACCAAGAACGAGCTTGGCGGGTCCCACTACCATCTCGTCACCGGACGAACCGGAGGCGAAATCCCAAAGGTTAATCGTCTGCATGCGCCCAATATCTTTCGCGCAATGCATCGAGCGATCACAAGCGGTTGCGCCAGGTCATGCCATGATTTGAGCGAAGGCGGTTTGGCGGTGGCGGCCGCGGAAATGTGTTTCGCCGGTGGAATCGGAGCAGACCTGGCAACGGCCGGCCTGACTGATGCAACCGACGATGTCTCGCGGCTGTTCAGCGAATCGACGACGCGATTTCTGGTCGAAGTTCCGATGAGTCAAGTCCAAGAATTTGAGAAGTTATTCGATGGGTTGCCATGCACTAAGCTCGGCATGACTGTGAAGGACACTCGACTTCGAATCTCCGGGGCTGACGGCGAATGGAAAATATGGGCGAGCTTGAGCGATCTTCATGAGGCCTGGCAAAAGCCGTTGCGTTGGTGAAACAGATCAAGCCTTGGGCGGTCGCACTTCATATTGGGCGAGTACCGCCGTCACGTTGTCACGCCCTCCTCGATCGTTTGCTGCTTGTATCAACGCCCGGACCGCATCGGCTGGATTGCGATATTGACTGAGAACAGTTGCAATCTCGGCGTCCGAAAGCATGTCGTTCAGGCCGTCGCTGCACAATAGTATGCAGTCGCGATCAGCGAGTTCGAAGGAAGAAACATCAGGCTCCACTTCGCCAGGGCGGCCCGAGAGCACATTGGTCAGCACATGCCGTCGGGAACGAAACCGAACCTCTTCGGCAGTGATCTTTCCGGCATCGAGCATGCCTTGTGCAACGGTATGATCACGAGTCATCTGTTCGAGGCGACCCTCGCGAAAGCGGTATGCCCGCGAGTCGCCAACATGAATGAGGAATGCCTGTAAACCGACGGTGTAGACAACTGTCAAAGTCGTCGCCATACCCTTGAGCGCTGGATCGGTCTCCACTTCGCGGATCAAACTACGGTCGATTTCTGCGAAGTACTCGCGAAGACGTGTGAACAGCAGACGCTTCTCGCCTTCATTCATGACGAGCGCCCAATTTGCTTGACTCAGGACCAGATCCAGTCCTTTCTTCAGAGCCAGTTGACTTGCGCGTTCGCCGGCGGAGTGACCTCCTAATCCATCTGCCACCGCGAAGATGTAGCCATCCCACTCGACGATGTTGGGAACTTCAGACGGGGGCAAGTTGGTCGCGAGCAATTCGAGTTGCCGACGAATGCGGCAAACCATGTAGTAGTCTTCGTTGATATCACGAACTCGACCAGCGTCGGAACATGCCGCCGCATCGACAACGACGCTTACCGTGCCCAATCGAGCACTGATCGGCGGTCGGGTCAGCGGGGAAACTTCGTATTCGACCGTTTCAAGCGGACTCGGCTCGCTCATAGCTCTTGAAAATATCAATAAGAGTATCCGAGGAATATTGTCACTGTTGCCATTATGGCCACAAACTCGATTTTTGAGCCAGTTCAATTATTGAGTTGCCGGCGTTAGTCTGTGGATCAGGACCGCAGCATGCGGGTAGGCTGCAACCAGTTGACTGCGATTGCCGCTCTCATAATCAGCATACTCAAAGCCAGGCGCGACAGTCGCTCCCATCAGCGCATGTCGCCCGCCTTCAACCAGAAAACTACCCTGCCAAACGCCGGCCGGCACGACAACTTGCGGCAATTGGCCGGTGCGAAGGTCGATTCCAAGTATCAGCGTCCTCACAGAGCCGTCAGGCCAAAGCTGCAGCATTTGTACCGGGTCGCCCAAATAGAAATGAAACACTTCATCTGTGCAAAGGCGATGCATTGCAGAATACGAATCGGGCGTCAGGAAGTAATAGATCGCCGTACCCGCGGAGCGCGGCCCCTGTGTACTGTTCACAGGCACGGCGCTTCGCCAGGTTTCGCGAAAGTAGCCGCCTTCCTTGGGGTGCGGCTGCAGTCCCAGTCTGGAGATGATCTCGTCAGCGCCGATGTCCGACATTTCAGTTCTTGATGGCAACAAGGATGATGTATCCGCGACTCTCAAACAACTCCACTTCGCCGAACGACTCACGGACGATCGGTTCGACGAAATCCAACTGTTTAGTCACCAGATAGAATCGGCCGCCAGGCCTCAGCAGTTTTGCGGAGCGTTCAACGAACATTCGAGCAATTGCCTGCTGCGCGTAGTATGGCGGATTGGCGAGCACGACGTCATACGACTCCTGCTCAAGTCCTTCGAGCCGAATCGCGGCGCAGGCCCGAAAATCAGTGAGTCCGCATTGCCGCGCGTTCATTTCGGCTAGCTCGATGGCGCGAAGATTGCTGTCGGCAAACGTCACGTGCCCGCCGGGTTCTGCTCGTCGCGCCGCGGCCAAACCTGCTGCTCCGGCGCCGCAACCGAGGTCTAGGATTCGCTCGCCTGGACTGATCTCAATTGCCTGAAGGATTGCACGCGTACCGAGGTCGAGCCGGCCATAGGCAAAGACGCCGGGGCGCGTCAGAAACCGCAATGGGGAGCCATCGTCGACGCGTGCCTGAACCCACATCTCGTGCCTTCGACGTTCCCGCGATTGCTGCTTGGTGCTCCAAATCACGGTGCCGTCAGCCGAATGGGCGGGCGCTGACTTACCGAACACCTTCTTCATCCACCCTGGGAACAATTCGTCGTGCGTGACCGGCGAAAGCGTAATGAATGTTCCCTTGGCCTGCAAAACGTGAAAACCCTGATCGACCATGTCGATCTTCAACTCACGTTCGCCTCGCGGCGGGGCTGGAAACAGTACGGTCTGAAACGTCGCTGCAAGATTCCACAGGTCGGGTTCGGCCTGAACCGAGGCGGTTAGATTCTCGGCTGTAAGTTCTTCGCGCAGTCGTTGTGCCTGAAACAAATCCATCTGAAAACAGGCAGTATCGGGTAGCTGAAGGTGCCGGACCATTTCGATAACAAGTCTGGGTGCACCCAGGACGATGAGCACGGGCGGCTTGATTCGCGATCGGACAACATCAAGTAGCGGCAGAAAGTTTGACATGGAGAATGCCGGCATGCGGCATTTTCAATCTAGCCGTTGCGGCAAAAAAGAAAAGCCGCCGTCAGCCGGTGTAACCACCGGCGGATGGCGGCTTGATGGGCGAAACCATGCTATTTCTTCAGTACGACCGCAATAGCGCTCCAACCGTCGCCTTCAGCAAACGCCGATGCGGCAACATCGTTCAGGTACGGCGCCATGTTTCCGTATTCCGGCAGTAGCGGCCCATTCACTCGCAGTTTCTGGCCGGTGGCGTCGGTCTTGAGCACTTTGGTCAGAACCCAGGCGTAAACCGACTCAGCCTCGTTCAACTTGTTCATTCGCAGCATTTCGTATGTGTTGCGAGCGCTCTGGCCGACTCGTACGTACGAACGATTGCAGGCAACGCCGGCGCCGACCTCGACCAGCTTTTGCATCGCGATGTTGTAGTCCTTAGCCTTCGCCATGCCACCCTTCTCGCCGTGATTGAGCACCTTTTCGAGCAGTTCCATGTGCGTGGCAATGAAGAAATGACCATTTGCGACGCCGAACACAGTGCTGGGCACAGATACTCGTGGCTGGTTCTTCCCTTCCTTACGGACCTTTTCCTGGTAGTGCCAGAAGACGTTCCCGTTGATGACGACCTTCTTGAACAGCTTGTCGGTCTCAAAGAACTTGCGAAGCGCCAGGTCGATGATCTGCTTTGCCGACGGGGTCTTCAGTGGGATGCCGGCAAGGAATCGTTCGCTCTTCGTCGTCACCGGTTGCACGGCGTCGTTGATGATCGTTATGCGGTCCTGCAATTGCTCGAAGAGTTCCTTTCGCACGTTGACGCCGGGACCGTTGGGATCCTTCCAGAAACTCTCCATGATCTCATCGAAAAAGCTTTCGGGCTCATCGGCAAGTCGACCGAACAGCGTGCCGAACGAATCGAAGGCATTGGCAAGATCGATGTCGAGAGTGACGCACGAAAACACATCATCGGGCACCCACAGCGAAGGTGTCAACGGAGTGGTATTCAAGAACTTTGCCATCCGCATGGAACCGCGATACTGTCCCGGAGCATAGGCAGCGGCTCGAACGATGATGTCGACACCCGCTTCCGAAAAACTTGCAGTCCCGCCAGCGCCTTTGACGGCATCGAAACCCTGCTTGCGAAGGACTTCCAAGAAGTTGTCGCCTTTGGCTTTTCGTAAGCTTGGGTCAAAGATCATTTGCGTTTCGACGCGAGCCATGATGTCGAAGAACCACCTTGCAACGTGCGCCTGTCCTTGCTTTGGTTGGGACTTTTCCATGACCCAGCTATACGGCTTGTGATTTGCCAGACTATCGGTCGCTCGGCCTGCCCAACGTGCAAGTATGCCTTGCAACGTCTGCATGTCGTCGGTGACGACGACGACCGTTTCCTTCAGCCCATAAATGATTTGACCTTTGCCGGGCAACTGTGCGACGACAACAGTCATGTCCTCGATCTTCCGGCCTTCGAACGTGGCATTCTGGCTGCGAAGCGCTTTCTCGATCTCCGCGAATAGCACCTTGGCCTGTTCGCCGCGATTGGCGAGGTCCAACGTCAGGACGTGCGCCACTTGTTTACCGCTGATCGGTACCAGACCCCAGCCGAGATCGCCGCTGCACGAAGCCAGCACGGCATTCCAACTGATGCCAATCGTACTTACCAGGTGATTCGAGCTTTTCACCTGGGGAACAAGACTCGAGATGAACGGCTGCAACGATGCATCCGCAATCATCTGCGCATATTGCGTTTGCTTCCATCCTTGTTCCAGTCGACTGAGGTCGGACACTGCAACGAATTCTGATGTGTTGGCCGGCATCAGCTGTTCAGGTTTGGGCGGTGCGGCATGTGCCTGCTGAAGACTCCCGATTGCGGCAACAACTGCCAAGACCTGAATTCCGTACAGCAACTTCCTCGACATGTTGGTTCACCAATGTTTGGTAGTCGGTGGACAAAAACCAGCGCATAAGTTCCTGGCATTGCCAGGTCACGCTTATCTGATTCGGACACCCTGAGTTCCCACTTCAGCGATTACGCAAAATGGACCGTCGGGAACTCGGAACACAACATCACGGCAGCCGCACACTCCTTACGAATTCGCCATCCTTCCGCGTCAACAATCATTGCGGCAATCTGGGTAATTGAGCCGCACGTTGATTTCGCCGAAACTGTTTGGCGAAGCGACTAGAATCGGGTTAGGATTGAAGCCATGGAATTGATGAACCGAATTCGCTCAGCCGTGAGCCGCGAACGACTACTGGCGACCGCCATACAGCTTGTTGAAGTGCCAAGTCGTACGGGAGATGCCGGCGCTGTTTCCGATCGACTCGAACAGATCCTTTTGACCGACGGTTTCGAAGTCGAGCGTCACGCGGCGGGACACAATCGTGCGCCTGCGGTGGTGGTTCGCTTCGGATCGAATCGCCCCGGCCGGATACTGCAATTCAATGGCCATCTCGATGTCGTTCACTTGCCTTTCGTGCCTCCCACGGTTTCTGACGGAAAGCTGCTGGGAAGCGGCGCCTGCGATATGAAAGGCGGGGTAGCGGCGATGGTTGAGGCTTTGAGAGTAGTTCGGGACGCCAACGTGATCGCCGGCGGATCGATCCTATTGACGGCACACGATCTGCACGAAGCGCCTTGGGGCTTCGGCGAGCAACTCGACGATTTGATTCGTACGGGTGTGCACGGTGATGCCGTCCTGATTCCAGAGCCACTCCGCGACTATCTGCCCATAATCGGCCGCGGCAACGCAACGTGGAAAGTGCGCATACGGCGGCCTGGCCTGCCTGTGCACGAGGTGATGCGACCACACAACGAGCCGAATGTCATCGGCGCCGGCGCTGACCTGATTCGCCGACTGCTCGACCGAGCGGAAGAACTTTCTCACTTCAAGCATGTGCAAGCAGGCGAAGAAAGCCTCTTTGTCGGGCAGTTTCACAGTGGCGAAATCTACAATCAGTATCCGCAAGAAGCATGGTTGGAGGGCACACGCCGCTGGTTGCCGTCTGCCGATCCGGCACAAGTAGAGAGTGAGTTTCGAGCGATGCTTGACCGATTCGCCCATGATTGGGATGTTGAAGTGCAAGCAGACTACCGAGTCATTCGAAATGCTTTTCAGTTGGACGAATATGACGAGTTCGTCGGTATGTTCCAGAATTGCGCAACAACGCTGATGGGGCATTCGCTGCCTCTTGGCCCGAAGCCCTTTGTCGATGATGGCAACAGCTTTTGGCGAATCGCCAATATCCCGGCAATCACTCATGGGGCTCGTGCCGGCGGACAGCATACAGTCAACGAATGGGTTGACATCGACGATCTTGTTCGCGTTGCGACACTGTATTCGATTGTCGCCTCTCAGTTCTGTAACGCGCCTTCCCGCAACTAGGCACCCTGACTAGCGACTGTCGATTTCTGCCGTTTCGCGATCGAACTCAGCGCTTCCGGCCAGTTAGTCGACCAGGAATTTCCAGCTGAATTCCGTCCCAATTCTGAGAATTTGTAGCATCGGCGCGCCTCAAACGGTTATACTCAACAGTCAGCCGCTCTCTGCCATGGGGGTTTGGAATGAGGGAGGCGGGCTACGACGCAACTCGAGTGCGCGAGCGCACAGGGCATGTTCCGCGTTCTGCCGAGCGCGGATTGAGAGACCTTGCGCACGTGCAGCGGCAGATTCTCCATCAATTGCCGCCACAGATTCCAGGTTATCGACTCGACTCGACTTGGCTTACCGACCAGCCTATTTCGCAACCGGCGATTATCACGATTTCTTCGATTCTGCTTCCGGCCCTTGTCTCTTTGTTGGCGACGGAAGCGGGCATGGACCAGTTGCGAGTATACTCATGGTGACAATGCGCACCATCATGCGAACTCATCTGCAAATGCATGGTGAACCTGGCAACGCTCTTGCAACCGCGTGTCGGTTGTTTCACCCGTTGATCCCATCGGACCGTTTTATGACCGGCGTCTATGCTCGACTTGGCGACGACGGTTGCTTTGACTGGGCTTCCGCGGGGCATCACCCTCCGATTTGGATGCATGCGGATGGTAAGATCGAGCCGATGGAACGATCCTCGATCGGACTGCCGCTCGCAACCATGCCGGATGAGAAATATGCGTCGGTACACTGGAAACTGAAGGTTGGAGATCGCATCTTGCTGTTTACTGACGGCCTGGTTGAAGCGCGAAATCGTGCAGGGGATGTCTTCGGTCGCGATCGCCTGGAAGGCACAGTTCGCGATCATCGAAATGACTCGCCGGCGACTTTCGTTGATAATCTGTTAAGTCAAGCCGGAGATCACTTGGCTGGGACTGAATTCGAAGATGACTTTACGATATTAGCGATTGAAAGAGTCGACTAAACTTGTTCATAACATGAGGTCGCTCATGCTGACGGCGACTGGTCCTTACTTCATGTGCATGCCGCTTGGCGACGGGATTCGAACCGTACGGTTCCTGCATCCCGATCTGCGTCGGCAATTAGACGGCGCTTCGATTAAAGAATGCACTCTGTATCGCGAATTCGCTGATCAAGTGCTCGGCGAACTTACATCCGGCGATACGGTGATTTTGAATTTCGGCCTCGTGGAACGATTCCCAACCGCGTTCTATCAGTTTCTCATGAAGGTCCGTGAAGAGTTGCGTAGTCGAAGCGTTCACTTGCTGCTATGTGGATTCTCCTCAGACATCTTGGAAGGGCTCGGCGTTTTGCAAGCGGAGCGTATCTTTGAAATTACACACACCGAAGAACAGGCATGGTACAAAGCTCAAGTGCACGATGCGGTTCCGCGACCATCCGGAGTTCCGACCAAAGCGTGAATAATAGCTCATATTCGCTGCTTCAGACGCGACGCCACTTCTTCCGCGAGTGCGGCGTCGGAGTCGGTGCGTTGGCGATAGCGTCGCTGCTCAAACAAGACTCGCTCGCATCCGATACGTCGGCGAATCCACTAGCCCCGAAGCAGTCACACTTCGCCTCCAAAGCAAAGTCCGTCATTTTCCTGTTCATGGCCGGCGGTCCCAGCCAGTTCGAGTTGTTCGAAGACAAACCAGAATTACAAAAGCACCACGGCAAACCCATCCCAGAGTCGTTCACCAAGGGCAAGCGATTCGCCTTCATGGACACGTTCGCCAAGGAGCCGCCTAAGCTTCTCGGCACGCGACGGAAGTTCCGCCGATTCGGCCAGAGCGGAGCCGTGCTTTCCGAGTGTTTGCCGTCCCTGGGATCGGTCGCGGACAACATCGCCATCGTGAAAACCGTGGCGACTAATGTTTTCAACCACGCACCCGCCAAAGTGTTCATGAACACGGGCTCGCCGCAGTTCGGCCGGCCCAGCATGGGTTCTTGGGTCACGTACGGCATCGGCAGTGAGTCGCAGAATCTTCCCGGTTTTGTCGTGCTGATGTCCGGTCCGCGCGGCCCTCGCGGCGGCGCAGCGTGCTGGGCCAGCGGTTTCGTGCCGACGACCTTTCAGGGCGTGCCTTTCCGCTCCGGCGGCGACCCGATCTTGAATCTGTCGAATCCGCCTGGCATCTCCGACAAGCGGCAGCGGCAAGTCCTTGATCTTGTAAAAGACTTGAATGAATCCCGCCTGAATGAAACCGGCGACCAGGAGATTGCCACTCGCATCGCTCAGTACGAAATGGCGTATCGCATGCAGTCCAGCGCGCCGGAGTTAATTGACCTAGCCGGCGAAAGCAAGAAGACACTTGACCTGTATGGCGCTCAGCCCGGTAAAGCGACCTTTGCCAACAACTGTTTGCTCGCACGGAGGCTCGTCGAACGCGGTGTGCGATTCGTGCAGCTTTACCACACTGATTGGGACCATCACGGGGACGGCGGCAACAACCTCACTACCGGCCTCGACAAAATGGCCCAAAGCGTCGATCAAGCGTCGGCCGCATTGATCAAAGACCTGAAGTCTCGCGGCCTGCTCGATAGCACGCTTGTCATTTGGGGCGGCGAATTCGGCCGCACGCCAATGGGCGAAAATCGCGACTCCGTTGGCCGCAACCACCACATTGATTCATTCACCATGTGGCTGGCCGGCGGCGGCATCAAGCCCGGTATCACCTTCGGAGAGACCGACGAATTCGGTTTCGGGCCCATTCGCAATCGGGTTCACGTCCACGACCTGCACGCGACGATTCTTCACCTGCTTGGACTCGATCATCTCAAGCTGACGTATCGCTTCCAGGGCCGCGACTACCGCCTGACCGACGTACATGGCGAAGTGGTGCGCGGGTTGTTGGCGTAATGCGTTCGACATTTCAGTCAAAGCTTCGTCTTGCTATTACGAATAACTCAATACATACACGGTTGTCGCCTGGATTTACCGCGAGAGTGCGCAATGTCCGCCTTTTGCATCACCGGCATCTTGATTGGCCTGTACTTGATTGTGGCATCACTGATGAACTCGGACTGGATTCGTGGCATCGTCGAGATCGACCTGATCGACCGTATCTTCGTCGAATCGCCAGCTCGTATCGCATGTGCCGTTGCCGGCATCGTCTTGATCATTGCATCCGGTTTGGATTGGGCCAATGTGCTTTGATCTGCCGGGCCGTCATTTGCAGGACCGATGAAAATGCACATGTCGCCAGCGACCGTCCCGCCGCTGCCAAATGCGCGTTTCCTCGACGGCCGTGGTCGTTGGACCGGCCGGAGTCGTCCGCTGATTCAGCCGCACATACGTGACGACGGCAGCATCCCCCATAACGCGCACATGCGGCGACGCCATCGTTGTCAGATACGGTTCCTTGGCGCCGCCAAGTTTGAAATAGAACTCGTGGAACGCCAGTCCGTGGACGCACTGTCCGTTGGCTTCCGGTTCGAAGCACGTTAGCGTCGGGTCGCATAGCTCCGTGTATGTAGCCCAGTCGGCAGCCGCAATGCAATCGAGCAACCGTTGGTTGAGCTTCAAGACTTCGCCGGTAACCGGATCGTTCATGTCAATCGCCCTTCTTGGTGGCAAGTACTCGTCGAATTCGGCACAATAGGGGCACGTCCCTCTCGGAGAATTCGCCAATGCGCCATTTGTCTGCAGTTACAATCGCCTCTGTCGTGATATCGAGCCTTGTGGCGGCGGAGAAGGAACTTTCTGTTGAGGAACTGGCGGCAGCCCATCGAAAATCGATCGCCGTCATCACGGTAGAAGGCCGCGACGGAAAGCAACATGGCATCGGCACAGGATTCATCGTGTCGAAGGACGGCCTGATCGCCACGAACATGCACGTCATCGGAGAGGGCCGTGCCGTACGCGTGGAATTGGCGGACGGCCGCAAATTTGTGCCGACGTTTGTACACGCCACCCAACGATCGGCCGATCTCGCAGTGCTGCGGATTGATGCGAAGGACCTGCCGGCGCTCTATCTCGGCGACTCGGACAAATTGAAAGACGGTCAACCCGTCGTCGTTCTTGGCAATCCGCAGGGACTGAAACATAGCGTGGTTAGCGGCGTGGTTTCAGGTCGGCGCGAACTTGACGGCCGCAGCATGATTCAACTGGCGATCCCGGTGGAACCCGGCAATTCCGGCGGACCGTTATTGGACCGGTCCGGCAAAGTACAAGGAATTGTGACGCTCAAGTCAGCGGTGACGCAAAACCTCGGCTTTGCAATGCCGGTGAACGCGCTTAAGCCGCTCCTGGAAAAACCGAATCCCGTCGCCATGTCGAAATGGTTGACGTTTGGCGCGCTAGATCCAGAGGATTGGGCGACGGTGTTCGGCGCTCGCTGGCGTCATCGCTCGGGCCGCATACTCGTCGACGGCGCCGGCCAAGGCTTCGGCGGTCGAGCACTTTGCCTGTCGAAACAGCCAGCGCCGGAAACGCCGTTTGAAATCGCCGTCAGCGTCAAACTCGACGATGAGGCCGGTGCGGCTGGGCTCGCGTTTCACGCCGACGGCGGCGACAAACACTACGGCTTCTATCCCAGTAACGGCGAGCTTCGATTGACTCGATTCGACGGCGCCGACGTCTTCACCTGGAAGATACTCGCCCAACGTCGCAGCGAACATTATCGACCGGGAACATGGAACACATTGAAGGTCCGAATCGAGAAAGGCAAACTAATTTGCTTTGTCAATGAACACCTCGTCGTCGAAATCGCCGACGATGGCCTCACATCGGGCAAGGTCGGACTTGCAAAGTTCCGGGAGACCGAAGCCGAGTTCAAACAGTTTCAAGTCAGCAAACGCTTAGCGGTCGATTTGTCGCCCGATACTGCCAAACGCGTGAAGCAGGCGGTTTCGGACCTTCAAAGTGCCAACCAACCGACGGAACCTCTCGCTGAATCGCTTCGGAGCGACGCCGCGAGCATCGTCCTGCTTCGCGAGCACGCTTTGGCGCTGGAGAACCAGGCGAAGCGCTTGCGTGAACTGGCCCAAAGTGTTCATCGCGAGCGAGTCTGCGACCAACTGTCGAAACTCGCCGGCGCCAAGAATTCTTCGATCGACCTCGTCGATGCGTCGCTCCTGATTGCGCAACTGGATAATGACGAACTGGACATGTCCGCCTATCGCAAGGAATTCGACCGGCTCGCTAGCCGACTCACCGAGGCATTACCCAAAAAAGCCGACGACGAGGCAAGGATTGCCGCCTTGAATCGATTCTTCTTCGAAGACCGTGGCTTTCACGGCAGCCGCGGCGACTACTACCACCGGTCGAACAGCTATCTGAATGAAGTGATTGACGACCGTGAGGGCCTGCCGATCACGCTTTCGATTCTGTACATCGAATTGGCTCGAAAGATCGGTTTGAAAATGGAAGGCGTCGGCCTGCCGGGACATTTCGTTGTACGGGCAAAGCCGGCCGGCAAGCCGGAAAAGCTGATTGATGTGTACGACGGCGGAAAGACTCTGACTCGCGAGGAGGCCGCAAAGAAAGTAGAAAGCACAGCCGGAGTCGAGTTGACGAATGAGCATCTCAAGGCAGTTGCACCGGCAGCAATTGTCGTGCGGGTGTTGCACAACCTACTGAACCTCGCACGAGACGAACGTGATGTCCCCGGCGCACTGCGCTACCTGTCTGCCATTGTGGCGATTCAACCCGACGCGGGCCCGGAGCGATGGATGCGGGCCGTGATCGGGTATCAGATGGGGCTGCGAACGCAAGCTCGCCAAGACGTCGAATGGCTGCTCGAAAAGAAACCAAGCGGTGTCGAAATCAGAAACGTACGAGAGTTGCAGCGGCTGTTGGACGGCGAATCGCGCTGATTCATTTCTGTTCGACGACTTCAAGACGCACCTGGCCGCCGCGAAAACTGACGTCGAACTTTGTTTCGCGAATGGAATCCTCGGTCTTGCGGCCGAAGCGGCGGCCAAAGGCCAGTTCTTTCTCCAGCAACTGCTGTTCGAGCGAATCAGGGAAATAGGCGATGATCCGCCATGGAGTTTCCGAAAGCTGCAACTCAGTCGCGACGGCCGCCGCCGACTGCGGATTGTCGTCCATCCAGAAGATGCGATCCGGATGCTGCGAGGCGCCTTGAAGCTGTACAGGTCGGTGAGACAGATCCTTAATTAACGCGAGGCTCTTATCTTTGCGTTGAATGCCCAGGATGGCGCCGAGCGCGTTGAGTTGACGCAAATAGTCGCGCACGTCTGACGTGCGAAAGAGCATCGTCCATCGATATTGGCGTTTCTCTTTCTCGGTGAGAATCCGCCCACCATTGCCGGGTCCATCCCCTCGCGTTCCAGTTCCCTTTTGAGTGACGCCGTCGGGCGTGCCTTTGAGGATCTTCCCGATCTTTTGAAGCGGCTGATTCACGCGATGGCTGACCGGCATCGGCACATCTCCGCCCTCATCGGGCAATCGAACCGCCACTTCCGGAGGAGTCTCGATCGGCTTTTCCAAAGGTTGATTCAATTTTGGCTGCTCGAAGCTGGGGGTCACGTCTCCGGTGACCTCGCCGCTCACGTGCGTGCCTTTGAGCGGCTCATTGTCTTGCCCCCTCTGGCCGCCGCCGTCGTCATATGCAATCGGTTCCAGAGGCACAACAAGCCGATCATTCCGATCGAAAATTGAGAATGCGCCAAACAGCATCAATGCGACGACAGAAAGGTGCAACACCGCAGCAATCGTACTGGATAACGGAAACTCGTTTCGCCCCGAGTATCGGACCCAGAATTGCTCTTCAGGCGGCAATAAATCGTTGCTCATGATTGCTTCCGATTCGGCTCCAACCCATGACCCCGCTGTTGGGTCATCGGCATTTCTCAACCGAACCGGGCAGTTCCATTATGCCGGTATCGCAAGAGTTGTACACGAATAATCCGCACAAATGGCGCATTTGTCAGCTGCTGCATCATTTGATTTGTCATCAAACGACGAAGAACCCGTTATTTTCGATGTTTTACTATGGACACCGAAGTATGACATGTTATAACCAAATATAACTGTATCATTCATCGTGATTCGGAGCCTGCCATGAAGTCCGGACGCCGTGATGGTTTCACGCTGATTGAGTTGTTGGTCGTAATCGCGATTATCGCAATCTTGATAGGACTGTTGTTGCCGGCAGTTCAAAAAGTTCGCGAGGCCGCTGCCCGTACCCAGTGCCAAAATAATCTGAAGCAGATCGGACTCGCGTTTCACAACTATCACTCGGCCCACGGGCGATTTCCGCCAGGCTACATTTCGATTGCATCAAATATCGACGAAGACGGTACAGGCCCAGGATGGGGATGGGGATCGTATTTGCTTCCATATTTAGAACAAGAACCGCTTTATCGACAGATCGATTTTAGACTCGATATTTTGAATCCGCGACATGATGGTGTTCGAGTCACTAAGTTGAAGATTTTTCGATGCCCGTCGGATTCGCCAACCAATGAACTATTTAGCGTACCAGACCAAAGCGGGACGATTTTGACGACGCTTGTGTTTGCCAACTATGTCGGCATGTGTGGACCGGTTGAGGTTTCCGAGTACCCGGATTCCAACTTCGGTCCGGTTGTCCGAAATCATGGATATCGAATCACGGATATCTACGACGGGGCCAGCAACACCTTGATGGTAACGGAACGGCAGAGCGTACCTTCGCCTATGACCACGTGGGTTGGTGCGATCACGGGTTGTGTTAACCCGCCGCTGAATCCTGCGTATGAGGAAGAGGGGCCAGGAACGCTGGTGCTTACGAATGCCGGTGACGTTGCCGATGGCCGGACCCCAAACAATTCTTTGGGTCACGTCGAAGACGCTAGCAGCCGCCACTCGGGGCTGGTGAACGCGCTGATGTGTGACGGTTCGGTGCGCACGATTCGTGACAATATCGCCCCCTATGTATGGGTTGCGATTAGCACTCGAAACGCTGGCGAAGTCTTTAGCGACTTTTGAGTCAGCATGACTCTGCACATACCTGATCGTACATGGTCTATGGACAGGGAGTGACGGTAAAGTGCGGCGAGGCATTCTGATTGTATTCGGCGTAATCATGGTTTCGATCGGACTTGGTTTCCTTCTCTGGGAGCTGAATAACGACGAAATTGCTACTTTGCGCGGACATAAGGGGCCAGTTCGAGCGATCACGATTTGTTCGGAAAATGGCACGCTCGTGACAACGGGCGATGACGGCGCCGTCCGTATTTGGGACACTTCCCAAAACCGCTTGCTGAAATCCCACCCGTCACACTCCGGGAGATCACTGGCATTGGCAGCGTCGCTCAGATCGGCTGTTTTTGCAACCGGGGGCAGCGACGGTACGATTTGCCTTTGGTCATCGAAATCGAACGAAGCAATTGCATCCTGGACGGCATCCAAGCAAGCTATTTCCTGTCTCGCCTTTTCACACGATGGGTCCATGTTGGTTTCCGGAGGCACCGATGGCCTTATCCGACTCTGGAACACAGAAAACCAAAAAATCATTAGAGAATGGAAATGCGCGGCTAAGAATGTTTCCTGCCTTTCCTTTGCCCTCGACGCAAAAAACATCGTTGTATCGGCGGGAGAGCATGACTCGATTCGAGTGTGGGATGGATCAAATGGGAGACAGATTTCCGCAATTACCTTACACAAGAAGAATGTCCGGTCTTTAGGCTTCTCTGCCGACGGAAAGCAGTTATGGGCGGCTGTCTCTGGAATTGGTGTTATGTCCTGGAATTGGCCCGATTGCTCCGAAGGACCGACAATCGCTGGGTCTGGAATGGCATGGTCGTTGACATTTCGCGGCGACGGATCACGGATGGCGACATCGCATGAAGACGGAACTGTCAAATTGTGGGCGATGCCCGAGGGCCGACTCCTGAAAAACTTTCGGGGGCACAAGGGTGTGGCGATAGCCGTCGCCTTTTCACCGGACGGAAAATCAATTGCCTCAATCGGCAGCGAGGGTTCGGTTAAGAGATGGCCGGCAAAGTAGTCTGGCGAATTGTCAATTCAATCAGTTGTGCTGCAATCTTCCTCCTTTGTAGAATTCGTGGCAGGGGGTTGTTTTGCGCACTCTACATTTCGATTGTTTCAGCGGCATCAGCGGCGACATGACGCTCGCAGCCCTTATCGACGCCGGCGCCGAGCTCGATGCCGTTCGCAGCGGCTTACAGTCTCTTTCACTGCCGATCGAACTTCACGTCGAGCGAGAGACTCGCAACGGAATCAGCGGCTTGCACGTTCGCATCGTCACGAATGAAACTCCCCGACATCGACACCTGCCGGATATTGAAGCGATCATCGCCAAAGGCAGCCTGAGTCCCATGCAACGCGTGTTAGCACTCAAGATCTTTCGTCGTTTGGCGGAAGCCGAGGCTCTCGCTCACGGAATCCCAGTTGAAAAAGTGCATTTTCATGAAGTCGGCGCAATCGACAGCATCGCCGATATCGTTGGAACGGCTATCGCCGTCGATTCGCTGAGAATCGAGCGTGTTACAAGTAGATCGGTGCCGCCGGGCAGCGGGACGGTCAAGTGCGAACACGGCATCATGCCGGTGCCGGCGCCGGCCACTGCGCGTTTGTTGCAAGGCGTTCCGCTTGCCACGGTGCCCGTCAAAGGCGAAATGACCACGCCGACCGGGGCCGCCATTCTTACCAGCCTTGTACAGGAATGGACCGAACAGCCGTTGATGACTATTGATCGAATCGGCCAGGGACTTGGCACGAAGGACTTTCCCGACTGGGCGAATGTGCTGCGCGTATTCGTTGGTACGACTACGTCAGTCTGCGTCGAGTCGGACCAGATAGTCGTCCTAGAGACTAATCTCGACAACACAACAGGCGAGATCATCGGGTACTGCATCGAGGAACTGTTCGCCGCCGGCGCGGTCGATGTGTTCACAACTGCGATTCAAATGAAGAAACACCGGCCCGGCGTGCTTTTGACCGTACTCGCGCCAGTCGAATTGTCGGAACGAATCGAGACAATCATCTTCCGCGAAACAGGCACGCTTGGCATACGACGGTCGATCAGTCAGCGCCGCAAGTTGTTACGTGAGATCGTTACCGTGACCACGCCGTGGGGACCGATTCGAGTGAAGCGAGGATGGAACGCGGCCGGAGTCGCCGTCGCTTCGCCGGAGTATGAAGACTGCGCACGCGTAGCTCGCGAACAGGGCACGCCGCTACGTAATGTGTATGCGGCGGTGCAACGACTTTTGCCGGAGTCAGGCCGATGACAACCGGCGCCGCATCGCCCGCGAAGCCGACGCGTCGTTGGGCAATGATGCGGATTGGAGCGTACCTCGCAATCGGGATTATCGCGATGTTGAGTCTGCTGAGTGCCTTTGAGAATCGCTTTGTCTATTTCCCCACCCGTGCCGATCAGGACTGGTTCGAGCCGACTACCTTATCCAGACAGGACGTTTCGTTGGCGGCAGCCGACGGTACGACAATTCACGCGTGGTGGATGCCGAAATCCGGTGCCGACGTTGCACTGATTTACGCTCATGGCAACGGCGGCAACCTCAGTCATCGCGCGCCCTGGTACGAAATGATGCAGCAGAAGCTCAGCGTTTCTATTTTTGCATTCGACTACCCCGGCTACGGCAAAAGCACTGGTTCGCCGAGCGAAGCCGGTTGCTACGCGTCGGCAGAAGCAGCATGGCAGTGGTTGACGACGACTGGTGGATTCGCACCGAGTCGCATCATCCTTTTTGGCGAGTCGCTCGGCGGCGGAGTTGTGACCGAAATCGCGACTCGGCATCCGTGTCGTGCGCTCGCTTTGTACTCGACATTTTCCACGATGCCGGCCGTGGCCAAGGAACTATACCTGGTCCTTCCGACGGAATCGCTGATGCGCAATCGATACGACAATTTGTCCAAGATAGCCACGTTGCGCTGCCCGGTCTTCATTGCTCATGGTGATGCGGATCGCATGATCGCACCGCAACACGGACAGCGTTTGTTCGATGCGGCCAATGAGCCGAAGACGCTGTTCTGGATTCCGGGCGCTGACCACAATGACGCGATGCGGCCGGAAATGGTCGAGGCGCTCGGCGAATTCCTGCGGCGAACCCGCCCATTGTGAGCCGTGTCCTATGCTCGCTTCAATTCGTTTAATGATGGGAGAATAATTGCCGCTTGCAGCTTGGCGTCGAGTGCTAGGCCGCAAGCGGCTGTTTGTTGATTGAGGATGCCATGCCGACATCGAGTGAAATCCGTCAGCAGTTCATCGACTTCTTCTGCAAGAAACACGGGCACACGTATGTCCCGTCGTCGCCGGTAGTGCCGCACGACGACCCGACGCTGATGTTCGCAAACGCCGGCATGAACCAGTTCAAGCCGTACTTCCTTGGCACCGAGAAGCCGCCTTACAAGCGCGTCGCCAATACTCAGAAGTGCATCCGCGCCGGCGGCAAGCACAACGACCTCGACGACGTCGGCAAGGACACTTACCACCACACGTTCTTCGAGATGCTCGGCAACTGGTCGTTCGGCGATTACTTCAAGAAAGAAGCGATTGAATGGGCCTGGGAACTCTTGACCGACGTTTGGAAGCTCGACAAATCGCGGCTGCATGTCACGGTCTTCGAGGGCGATCCCGAGAACAACGTTCCTCGCGATGACGAAGCGGCCGAGCACTGGCGGCGCGTCGGCGTCGATCCGGCGCACATTCACCTTGGCAACAAGAAGGACAACTTCTGGGAAATGGGCGATACCGGTCCATGCGGACCGTGCACTGAAGTCCATTACGACAAGACTCCGGACCAGTCCGGCGGCAAATTGGTCAACAAGGGCACGGCCGACGTGATCGAAATCTGGAACCTGGTGTTCATTCAGTTCAACCGCAATGCGGACAAGACTCTGACGCCCTTGCCCGCGAAGCACGTCGATACGGGCATGGGATTCGAACGCATCACCGCCGTGCTGCAGGGCAAGGACAGTAACTACGACACGGACGTATTCACGCCGATCTTCGACGCGATTCAAAAAGTAACCGGTGCGCCGCCGTACACCGGCAAACTCGACGACCTGAAAGACACAGCGTATCGCGTGATTGGAGACCATATTCGGACGCTGACGTTTGCGCTGACGGATGGGGCAGCGCCGAGCAATGTCGGCCGTGGCTATGTTTTGCGAAGCATCCTGCGGCGAGCGGAGAGGTTTGGCAGGCAGTACCTCGGGACAAGAGAGCCGTTTCTGCATTCACTCGTTGCCACCGTCGTAGAGTGCATGGGAACAGCATTTCCAGAATTGCGTAAGCAACCATTGCAAGTGCGTGACGTTATTCGAACCGAAGAGGAGACCTTCATTCGCAATTACACTCGCGGAGTCAAACTCTTCGACGAGGTCGTCGCCGAAACCCGTCGACGCGGGACGAAAGCAATCAGCGGCAAGTCGGTGTTCGATCTTCACACGACCTACGGGTTCTTCGCGGACATAACGGAGCAAATGGCGGGTGAAATCGGCTTGCAAGTCGACCGAGCGGAGTTTCAGCAATACTGGAATGAGTTCGTAACAAGATCTGGTGAGGGTCGAGAGAAACTTGTTATCTCCGCCGTCCAAGGCAACCTGCCCACCACCGACGACTCACCCAAATACGGCGGCACGACCGCCACCGCCACCATCGCCGGCTGGATCAAGGACAACGTCGTCACCACCGGCGGCATCCTTTTGCCTGGTGAGCAGGTGGCGCTGCTTGTGGATCGCACCTGTTTCTACGCCGAGGCCGGCGGGCAAGTCGGCGACACCGGCACCATCACCGGCGGCACCGGGCAGTTCGTCATCGAAAACACACAGAAACTCGGGGATGCGATTCTTCACATCGGCCATCTGCCCGAAGGCATGCTCGAAGTCGGCCAGGACGTGAAACTCGCAGTTGCGTCCGAGCGATTCGACACGATGAAGAACCACACGGCCACGCATCTGATGAACCTCGCGCTTCGAAAGGTCCTTGGCGATCACGTCGATCAAAAGGGTTCGCTGGTGGATGCCGAGAAGACGCGCTTCGACTTTGCCCATGACAAGGCGATGTCGGCCGAGCAGATCACAGAGGTTGAACGAATCGTCAACGAGCAGATTCAGGCGGATCGGCCGGTGACGCCGATCGTGCTGCCGCTGGCAGAGGCGAAGAAGATTCCCGGAGTGCGGGCGGTGTTCGGCGAAAAATACCCTGACCCGGTGCGCGTGCTAATGATCGGACCGGACTCGCCGTCCAACGTCGGCCCCGACGACTCGGTCGAGTTTTGCGGCGGCACGCACCTGATCCGCACGAGCCAAGCCGGCTTATTCAAAATCGTGTCGCAAGAAGCGGTCGGCAAGGGCGTGCGTCGCGTCACGGCCGTCACGGGCCGCGGTGCATTCGCTCATGTACAACGGCTGACGAAAGTCGTCGGCGATTTGACCGAACGATTCCGTTGTTCGCCGGAAGACCTGCCGGCGCGTGCCGAGAGTCTGCAGGATGAACTGAAAAAACTGCAGGCGCAGCTGAAGAAAGGAGCTGCCGGCGACTTGGCCAGCACGGCCGATAAGCTGCTCACCGATGCTCCGACTGTCAGCGGGGCCAAGATCATTGTCGGCGAAATGCCCGGCGGCACGATGGATCAGGTACGGCAGCAGACGGATCGGCTCATTTCCAAAGCGGGTAGTTGCGTCATCGCACTAGGATGGACAGAAGAAGACAAAGTTAGTTTGCGGGTTGTCGTGACCAGCGATCTGTTGAAGAAGGTGCACGCCGGCAACTTGATTAAAGAAATGGCCCCAATCGTGGGCGGCAAAGGCGGCGGCAAGCCCGACAAGGCCGAGGCCGGCGGCAGTTTGCCGGACAAACTTGGTGAAGCTCTTGCACTGGCGAAAAAGCGGATCTTAGAAATGTTGTGAGCACGCGGCGCAAGCAAGTGCGCACTTGCTTGCGCTGCGCGCTCATCAATACACAATCGTACGCGGGTCCATGCCGACGGCGTCATAGACGCAGTTCAGGAACCAGCCGGCGCTCCAGTTCCACATCTGTTGAAACACGGCATACGACGTGACGTACGCCTTCCCGTCCGTGTCCGTGTAGTAAATCTGTTGCTTCGAGTGGTCGTATCCTTGCACTACGAAGTAGTGCATGATGTCGCTCTTCGGGTTCGGCTTGACCAAGACAATAGCCGGTTTTCCGCTTCCGACGACATCGAGCAGGCGGTCGAAAGTGACTTCTTCTTCAAGCCTCGCGTCAGGCTTGTATTTTCTAACGAGAGCCAGAAGTGCGTCGGGGCTGGTGCCCTGTCCCCATTCGCCGGGACTCAGAAACGGCGCGTTTTCGGTCTTGGTCGCCTGATACCGAGCGACTTCGTACGTGACCTTGTACCCGTAGAAATCGAGGAATCGTGCGGCGGCATTCGGGCCGCAACTCCAACCGTCGTTTTGGGGAGCGATGCTGCTGCCCGCGATTGGCATGAACACTGTAGCAGGTCGAGTCGGCGCATTCGCCGTTGCCGGCACTACGGCTTTGCCTCGTGATGAATCGAACCAGCTTCCGACTTCGTGCGTGACGTTCTTATAGATGGAAGTGAAGAAACTACCGATGTCGTCATACCAGGTTGACGGAGTATCACGACTTTCCAATGACTCAAGTGCCAACCTCGCATGCTTGCGCTGCGGCGGATCGGGCACATGAGTGTCGTGGAGACGACCGGGCATAGCCGTGCCTTGCCTCGAAATACAATTGGGCGGCACAATTACCTGTCTCAGCACATCCTGTCGAGTGTTTTTCGGCGATTTTGAGGGAATTAACAGTTGTCAAAACGCTGAATTGCAGAGAACTGCGAATGCGGCGCGGTTTGGGAGGCCTTACGTGCCAGGTTCCGGCACATCCATGCCCTGAAACATGCCCAAATAGCTGTGATATCGTCGGGCGCTGATTTGGCCTCGCACTTCCGCCTTCTTAACGGCGCACTTCTCTTCGTGGATGTGCGTGCAGTCGGGAAACGCACAAAGCGCAACGAACGGCCGGAACTCGGGGAAGAACCCTTCGACTTCCTCAGGACTGATGTTCCACAACTGAAACTGACGAACTCCGGGCGTATCGACGACCCAACCGCCGAACGACAATTTGATCAACTCGGCCGTAGTCGTCGTATGCTTGCCTTTCTCGTTAACGTCGCTGACTTCGCCCACACAGAGTTCCAGCCCCGGCTGCAGGGCGTTCAAGAGCGACGACTTGCCGACGCCGCTCTGCCCGGAGAATACGCTGGCGCGGTTAACAAGCTGCTCCTTGAGCAAGTCAATCCCCAGCCCGGTTTTCGCACTGGTCAAGATCACGGGTACGCCAAGCTGCGCGTAAGAACCGATGATCGGCTGAAATGTAACGGTATCCGCAAGATCAGCCTTGTTGAGGCAAATGACGGGCCGCAAGTTTCCACTCTGAGCGCACGCCAAATAACGGTCCAAGAGGTGCGGCTTCAGGCCAGGCTCAAATAACGACATGACGATAACGACCTGATCGACATTAGCGACGAGCACATGCTCGCGCTTGCGTGAAGAACGAGTCAACACTCCATGCCGCGGTTCGACGTTCTCGATCAGACCTTCGCCGGCGCCGGCAGGACGGAACCACACCAGGTCGCCAGTCGTCACGACGTTTCGTTCGTCCGTAAGCATGCTCTTGAGAACGCGGCGCACGGCACAACGGAAGACTTGGCCATCCTGCGTCTCGACCGTGCTGTGCAGTCCCTGTACCTTGAGCACGCGGCCGTATAAGCGCTGTCCGTCTTGGTCGGCCTGAGTCCCCTCGCCGGTGCCGCTCGCGGTCGGTTGCAAGATCGTGCGTTTTCTCGAGAGGGAGCCCTTGGCGCGAACGCGCTCGCCGGCATCGGTCGCTTCGTCTTCGAAACCGTGCTCCTGAAAGCCACGCGTCCATTGCTTTTCACGCGCCGGCTTCGTGCGGTTTTTGCGAAAATCGACTCGAACTTTTTTCGGTTTGTCGGGCATCAGGATCACACAAAGAGTAAGTGTGTCCTATTGTATGCGGGCAATGGACTTAAGCGCAATGCCAATTCGAAGTCGCAAGAATGACTTGAACCATTTGCTCATCCGGCGCCGTTGGCGCGGAAGATTGAAGTCTGTTTAAGAGTGGTCATCGAGTCGAGGACTTGTTCCTGGATGTCAAGGAAGGCAGTCGCGCATTTTGGATCGAATTGCAATCCGGACATCTTCTGCACTTCGGCGAATGCGACTTCCGGCGGCTTGCCCTTCTTGTCCGCATGGTACGGTCGATTTGAGGTCATGGCGTCAAACGCATCCGCCACGGCAACGATTCGAGCCATTAACGGGATGTTTTCGCCTGCAAGCTGATCCGGGTAGCCTTTTCCGTCCCAGCGTTCGTGATGAGACCTGACGATCGGCTTGATCGGCGCAAGGTCCGGTATCGTACCGACGATGATCTCACCTTTTACCGTATGCGTCTGCATGATCTTGTATTCTTCCGGCGTCAAGCGGCCCGGTTTTCGAAGGATCGAATCATCGATGCCGATTTTGCCGATGTCGTGCAATGGCGTTCCAAATCGAATCAAATCGATCTCTTTGGCCGACAAGCCTAACTGCGTGGCCAATAACAGCGAGTAGTTGGTGACGCGTGCCGTGTGGCCGCCGGTATACTCATCTCGCATTTCGACAGCTTGAGCAAGCACCGTGATCGTGTTCAGATACAAGTCGCGTTGCTTCTTCATCAGCTGCGCGCACTCGATGCCCATGGAAACATTTGCGGCCAATGCATCGGCCAAGTGCAGATCATCCTCGCTGAACGGCTTTTGCCAAAAGGTCCGGTCGAGGTGCAGCACGCCGATCTTACGTCGCGGAGTCCGCAACAAGACGCAAAGGACCGAAGCCATCGCACCGTCGGCAATGCTCTGGGCCATCTTCAATTCGGGATCTTCATCGACGCTGCCACAAAGGATTGATTCACCTGTCTGATAGCATCGCTGTGCAAGTTTGTGACTGAAGTGGAATCGGCCCGAGGCATCGCCGGCCAATGCTTTCAGCTGCAGCTTGTTGTCGTTTTCCATGACGATAGCGCCGCGCTGAGCATCAAGCACGGCAACCGCATCGTTCAAGATCGAATGCAACAGGTCCGTTTCACTGTCGAGGTGCACGAGGTGATGACCGGCACGCAAGAGCGCCAAAAGTTGTTCGCCGGGTCGCGGGCAGCGGTTTTTGTCAAATGCAAGGCCGAAGAACGCCTCTTCCCAAGACTGGTGGGAAGTTGCCTCGACCATCATCTGTTCTTCGTTTGGATTTGGTGGAACTGCGGATTCGTTGAGTTCGACAATCATCGCGACTTTGCCGAATTGGACGATGTCGCGAGACCGCAGCAATCGATCCTCGGCAGACAGTCTGACTCCGTTGACGAATGTACCGTTGGTGCTTTCAAGATCATGCACCAGCCAACCTTGGGGAGAAAGTCGCACTTCCGCGTGTTTGCGGCTGACGGAACTATCATCCAATACGATTTCGAGCGATCCGAGCCGCCCGGCCCGAAGCAGCGAATCAGACTCCCAGACCTTGCCTTTGATTTCGCCGCTGATGCCGCGCAATCGAATACTCTGTTTCATTGCCTGGCCGCGTCCATTGGCAGGGGGAGCCGTTGCAGACTCGACTTGTGCGACGTTCTGATTCATCTTTCGCAGCTCGAAGTACCTGGGGCAGCAAATCCGCGCAGCGTCGGGCCCAACTGCAAGATAGCTTAGGATTCGCCGGAAGACAAATGAGCCCAAAGTGTTCTTGGTCGATCATTCATTTGACGCTAGTGACGGCACATTCGTACACTGATTCAAGTACGAAAGGCCGTCTCTCACAATTTGGTCGAACCCGCTGTTCGGCGGGCAAAACTCCTTGGACGGACCCCGACTCAACGATTATATTCAACAACACCTTCCTGCCGTCGACGCCCGTCGGCTTTCCGCGACTCGGACCAATGTCCCTGGAACAGAGTACCTCTCCCATGTTCTCTCTTCGCTTCAGCCGCCTGTGTTTCGTACTCGCATCAATCACGATCCTAGCCATAGGGTTAAGGGAGAAATCGGTTGCTCAGCCGCCACCCTCGATTCTCCCCGCTAGTCCGCAAGCGCCAACACTCAACCTTCCTCAGCCACTGGGAGTGCAGGCCGGCGTAAGCACAGAGTTGACGCTCGCGGGCACAAACCTTGTGGAACCTACGGCGTTTCTTGCCGGCTTCGCTCATAAAGCGACCTTCCCAACGGATGCCAACAACACCAAGGATCCGGCAAAACTCCGGGTAAAGATCGACGTTCCGTCGGGAACGCCCGCAGGACAATACCCGATTCGTATTGCGACGAAACAAGGTGTGTCAAACTTCCGAATTCTCTGTGTCGATGATCTTCCAGGTACGCCGGCCGCAACCGGAAACCGCTCGAAGTCAACCGCTGCAGCACTGCCGATTCCGTGCGTCGCCTCTGGGCGCATTGATGCCGAGACCAGCGATTTTTTCAAGATCACCGTGCCGGCCGGTTATCGGCTGACTCTTGAGGTTCTTGCTCGTCGGTTGGGCAGCACGCTGGATCCAATCATCCTTCTTCATGACGCAAAATCAGGCCGTGAGCTGCCCAGCCTCTATAGCGACGACGCCCCGGGCTTGCAAACGGACGCCCGCTTCTCGCACGTATTCAAGGAAGGCGGCGAGTTTATCGTCGAAGTTCGCGACAGCACGCACCGAGGAGGCGCAGATTACTGGTATCGCCTTCGCATCGGCGATTTTGCGAGCGCGATCGCGACGTTGCCGTTGGCGGCAAAAAGGGGATCCAAAGTCTCAGTCCAATTCGCTGGTCCCGATGTCGAGGGAATCCCTCCCGTTCCGGTTCAAGTTCCGACGGACCCGGCTCTGAACTCGATCGCCGTTGCGGTAAAGGGACTGCGAGCCCATCACGGCTGGCCTGTGTCAATACTTCTGAGCGACATGGACGAGATCGTTGAAACGGAACCGAACAATGAGCCGGGCAAAGCCAACCGAGTGTCAGTTCCCGGCGGCGTAAGCGGTCGATTCCAGGAGAAGTCAGACCTGGATTGCTTCGTAGCGGCGCTCAAAAAGGGGCAGAGAGTACTGATCAATTCGCAGACGCAGGAACTACTGTCTCCTGCCGACGTATTCATGATCTTGAAGGATGGGAAAGGCGCTGAAGTCGGACGAAGCAATCCACAAACGGGCGCCGGAATCGATTACACTGCCCCGGCAGACGGCGATTTCACACTTGTCGTGGAACACCTGAATTATTTGCACGGCCCCAACGAGGTGTATCGAATCACTTTCACCACGCCGGATGCCGGCGTTGATGTTGTTTTGTCGAGCGATAGGGTTGAAATTCCGACTGCAGGAGTTGGCATACTGCCGATTGCCAATCTCGTACGTCGCAACTATGCCGGACCGGTCGAAATCAGCGTTGTCGGTCATCCGGGACTGAGCGGCACGGCAACGATCACGGCTGCCGCGCCACCGGCTCCCAATCTGCCGATCACACTGCTTGTCATTACGGCAAAGGCGGATGTGAAACCTGGTGCCTATCCTATTCAGATTCAGGCGAAGGCAAAAATCAACGGCAAGGACGAGTTGTCATTCGCCAATAACGGCGGCATGATCCGAGCAGCGATGGCGAACTTGCCGTTCCCGCCGAGGGATTTCGAAACGGGCGTCATAGCCGCAGTGACCGAACCGCCATTTCAGCTGAAGGCACGATTTGCCCCCGAACAAGGCGTCCGAACTACGCCTGCGCCGTTGATCGTCACAGCGACTCGTGGAGCGGGCTTCACTGAAGACATAGCTTTAACCGTTGTCGGACTGCCGCCGAATGTTTCGGCTGCCGCCAAACCGATTGCCAAGGGGACGAGTGAAATTCAGTTTCCTCTGACGGCCGCTGCCGCCGCACCCCTGGGTACTTTTTCGATCGCGGTCATCGGTCGTGGTAAACATCAGAATCGCGATTACGCGGTCAGCGACTCGGTGCCATTAGCTCTCGTCTTGCCAGTCGAGGTTCAAGTGACGCCGCCGGCGGCTTTATTGCCGGGAGCCAAGGTCAAATTTAAGGTGGCCGTTGTGCGTAAGGGCGGCTACGGCGGCGTGGTGGATCTCGAAGTCAAGAACCTGCCGGCGAACGTGACAGCGGCAAAGATTCAGATCGCCGCAGGGAAGAACGACGCGGAAATTGAATTGACCGCCGCGGCTAACGCTGCGGCCGGCGACAAGGGCGACGTGCAGGTGACGGCAACCGCCGCCGGACAGCCGGTGACTTCGGCAAACTTCGCTTTGAAGGTGATCAAGAAGTAATCGCAGTTAACCACCGGTCGAAACCAGGGGAATTATCGTGCGATTTGCACTCTCGCTTGGAATGGCTTTGGTCGTTGGCGTCTGCTACGCCGACGAAATAAAAGACCTCAATGGCACTTGGCTGCCGCAGGAGGGTATGGCGCAAGGTCAAAACCTGCCGGATGACTTCATCAAGAAGTCGAAGCTGGTCATGACGGACGGAAAGTATCAGGTGACGCTCGACAATGCCGAGATCGACAAAGGCAAGGTAACGGTCGATGACAAGAAATCGCCGAAACAGATGACTATCGTTTCGGAACAGGGAATGACCATCCGGGCGATCTATGAATTTAAGGCCGATTCGCTGAAAGTTTGCTATGAGACGAAGGAAATGAAATATCCAACCGAATTCAAATCGACGGCCGAAAACAAATGGCTGCTGATCACATACAAACGGTCGAAATAATCTCGTCAGCGCATAAAGAAAGCCCGCCGAAGCGGCGGGCTTTCACGAAGATGAACGGTCAGACTATTCTTTGTCTTTGTCCTTCTTCTTCTTGTTCTTGTCTTTGCCTCCGAAGGCGCCGCCGCCGAATCCAGCCAGGTTCAATTCGAACGGCTTGCCGGTCATATCGGCATAGACTTTCTTTTGCTCATCGGTCAGCACGCCCGCTTGTTTCGCTCGCGATTCCTTCATCAGCGCCTGAATCTTCTTCGCGGAGTCCGGTCCAAAACCGCCGCCTTGGAACATCTCCTGCATTTCCTTGCGTAGGTCGTCGCCGATCTCTTTTAGCTTTTCCTTCTGTTCGTCGGAAAGCTTAATCTTGCCGGCATCCGCTTCGGACAGGCCAACCGACTTGGCAACTTCCGGACTGTTGAATGCCATCACACCGACTTGCTGAAGTTGAATCTGCTTAACGCGTGCCAGTTGTTCCGGCTTCAGTTCCTTGAGGAGTTTTTCATTCTCGGCTTCCATTTTCTTGCGGGCTTCAGCGCGTTCTTCGTCCGTCATGTTCATGAAGTTCGAGAACATTTCTCGCGTCTTTTCCTGAATGCCCTTGGCAATCTCGGCTAATTTTTCTTTTTGCTCGTCGGATACGCCGATTTCCTTTTGGACATCGGCATTTTGAATGAGCATGCCAATTCCGACGCCTCGACCGCCGCCCATCATGCCGAAGCCGCCGCCGGGACGCTTCTTTTCTTGGGCCAACACGGGGGCCGCCATCACAATGGCGAGAACAAGTGCTGCAAACTTTCGCATAGACATCGGACCTCCACTGGGGGTGACAAGAGTACATTGGTTCGACGAAGACACAAACCCCGGCACATTGCCGGTGTTTCGGACTCTCATGGACTTTTCATCGATTGAAATGAATCGGGGCGGCAGGCAACAGCTCTGCCGCCCCCGGTATGGTATGGAAAGCGACCTACTTGTCCTTGGACGGGCGAACAATTCGCGGGGCGCCAGGATTTGCGTCTGCCGGCCCCGGCAGGTCCGCTCTCGGCACACGAACTTTCTGCCAGCCTTCAGGCGGTTCCGGCGGAGTGAAGTCCACCGGCCTGACCTTCGTCGTCGTGTCGATCTGCGTGATGTCCCAAGTGGTCTGGTCGAAGTTCGGATGTTCAAACCACAATCGCCGCGGCAACATTGTCTGACTGAAAAGCACGAGTTGCGCCCGTGTGAATTCCTTTTTGTCGGCCTCGAATCGCGGCCTGACATCGATGTAAATGTAGTGCGGATTGTCGGCCGAAATGTCTTTGCTGAGATTCAGGTCGTATCGTTGCTTGGCTTCTTTGGCGCTCATGCCGAAAACGAACGACATGAAGTTATTCTGAAACGCCCCGCCGGCCTGCGGCGGCGGCAATTCGTGAATACGTAGTGTTTTCTGCGAAGGGCGATACTCGTACAGAAATTGACCGGTCGAAAGAAACAGCTCATAATTCTTCTCGTTTCCCTCTTGGATCAACCTCAACGCTACGTAGTTCGGTTTCAGATAACGGGCTTCGCCCTTGAACAGCTTCTTGAAGCCGGATGCTTTGTCTTTGTCTTCTCGTTGACACTGACACAGGATCGACTCAACCCCGGTCATTCGTTGTTCCCACTGCAGCAGGTGATGATCCAATCGACTGTTCTTCGGATCCAGCACCGGGTTCAGATTGACCGGCTGTGCCGGCTTGGCTTGCTGCGCCCATAGCGGCGTGGCAACGGCCAGACAACTGATTAACGCAGTGAGCAATCGCATATACGCTCCCTTCGCCGACACGGCAGACTATTAGCGCTTATAACAGCATGCCGCTGCCTGGGGAATACCGCTTGGTGTTTCAGTCAATGTTGTGCACCGACTCAAACATCCCTTGCAGTAATTCAGGCAAATCGCAAAAACTGGGAAATGTTACGTCCGCCAGATGAGCAAATGGCAATTGGCGGCCATGCGTGATCAATGCCGTCCGAGTTCCGGCCCTGCGGCCCGCTTCCAGGTCGAACAAGTAGTCACCAATCATCATGGTGCGGTGTGGTTCAATACCCCAAGTGCGGCAGATCTGTAGTATTCCGCTTGGATCGGGTTTATGCGGCGCGTCCTCCCTTGCAACGATTGGATCAAACTTCAAGCCGCAACGAATGAGCACTTGCTCGACCGACCGGCGAGAATTACGGCTCAGGACCGCCTGGCGAACGTTTTTGCGCGCCAACCAGTCGACGAAACCCCTGACCCCCGGCAAGATTTGGGCACTGGCAGCCGCAATACGCTCTCGCCGGTCGAGGATATCAGTCGCCCGCAACTTTGCCTCGCCTGTCATTTGCCCGATTGCCTCAAGCAATGGCTGGCCGATTGGCAATCCAATCTCAGCGCGGATGGCCGCGAAATCCAATTCCTGTGAAACCAGCGTGCCATCGAGATCAAAAACAACTCCAAGGACAGACCGCTGATTCTCGACTTTTTGTTTACCCATCCTACCTGCTCCAGTGTTTCGGCCGCAAAACCGCTCCAACCGTGCAATCCGACTCAATCCCTACATTCCTACATGCCGATGAAAGGAATTGAACTGCCCACGTGCGGCTGACGCCAAAGAATGAGCGGCGTTCGGAGAACTGGTATGATTCGCCGAGGTTACCGTCGTCTTGTACGTTGGGGACTCTTCGGCTTGCCCTTTTTGGGATTGGCGTGCCAATCCGCTCAGCGTCACAAGGAACCGGTCCTGCCGCCCGCAGCCGTTGCACCAGCTTCCGCACAGACTGACTCAAAGATTCGCTTGACCGAGGCGCCGGCTGCCCCTCAGGGACGCCAACCGCTGCCAATCAGTCTCGACGCCGTGCTCCGACTTGCGGAAGAGCAGAATCCTCAGATTGCGACGGCTCGCTCGAAAGTCGCCACGGCCTTTTCGGAACAGGATCTTGCGCGAATCCGGTGGATTCCCGATGTTTATGTCGGCGTCGGCTATTTCCGGCATCAAGGCGGCATCCAGCTGCAGGAAGGGCCGCTGATCACATCAAACACCGGCGCTGCCCAGTTTGGTACGCAAGTGAATGCAGATTTCAGCCCGCGCGACATCGCGTTTCGTCAGTTGAATGCCGCGCGCAAGCTGCTGCAGGAACAAGGCGATCTCAGCAAGATCACCAATGAACAATTGCTCGATGCAACGACAACCTATGTCGACCTGCTGGCTGCGCATTCGGCGTTGGCGGTTTCTCAAAGCCTCATCAAGCCGTTGACGGACCTTCTGGCGAAGGCGGAGAAGGCGTACAAGGAAATCACCCGACCAGATTTCGAATTGCAAGTCGTACAGATCAAAGCGGAGCTGCGCACTCAACAGCAGACGCAAGAAAAGATGCGATCCGTCATTGAGTCGGCTACCGCTCGCATGAATTATCTCCTTGGGCTCGATCGATCGACCTACATGGTGCCCATTGATACGCAGATGACGGCATTTCACCTGGTTGACGTCAGTCCCGGCGTCGACGCACTTGTCGGGCAGGCGCTCAGCAATGGGCCCGGCATCCGCGAGCTTGAAAACATTATGGGCGTGATTCAATCTGGTATGGACCGCGCTCGTGGCATCTCTAGGCTGATGCCGAACTTCAACGTGCAAGTAGGCGATGGCGTACTGGGCGCCGGTCCCAATAACCTCATGGCATGGGCACACCGCTTCGACCTGGCGATGCAAGCCCGATGGAATCTCACCGACGCGTTTCAAACGGAACGAAAACGCCGCGTCGCATTTGCTCAGTTGAACCAGGTCGCGTGGACGTACGAAGACCTTCGCGGCAAGTTGACCATGGGCGTTGCCGACGCTCGCGCTACGATTCTCTACGCCGGCGGTCAATTCAATACGGCCGAGCAACAGATCCTTGCTGCCAAACACGCGTTGTCATTGAGCGAAAAACGACTTGAAAACCCCGGAGTGGCACAAAACGTCACATACACCGAAGTGATGACCGCTCAGAAGTCTGTTGCTTCAGCCCAGCTCAATTACATCGATTTGATGCGTGAATACGACAAGGCCCAGTTGCGCATGCTGTTATTGCTCGGACCGACCGGCGCGCCGCAAGAGCAGACCCTGCCGCCCGCCAAACCCGGCGTCAAAGACGGCCTTTAACGACTCGTCACTTTTCCGCGTGGCCGGCGCGTCATACAATCACGTCGGTCCAAGATGAAAGCGCACAAGACACAAGTCCGAGTCATAGCGGGTACAATGCGCGGACGGCGCGTGCAGTGCATCGTCACCGATGAGTTGCGGCCGACGCCCGACATGGTGCGAAGCGCGCTCTTCAGCATCCTTGGCGACGCCCTTCCGGACCGAACTTTTTTTGACGTCTTTGCCGGCACGGGCGTCATCGGCATCGAAGCCATCAGCCGAGGAGCACGTCAGACCGTTTTTCTGGAACGCGACTTTCGATTGGCTCAAAGCATCGAATCGCATCTGCGACAGTTCGAGGTTGCCGACAAGGGACAGGTATTGCGGGCCGATGTGTATCGATGGGCGGAGCGCTGGCTTGCCCCTGAAAATCCCGTCAACGTTTACCTGTCGCCGCCGTTCGCGGATTTGCAGAATCGCTTGACCGAGTTTGTTGCATTGGTGCAGACGTTGCAGGGAAAAATTGCCCCAGGATCGGTGCTTACGATCCAAGTGGAGACCGGTTTCCCGCATCAGCAGTTGCCCGATGCTGCCGCCTGGGACTTTCGCCAGTACGGCCGCAACATACTGCTGCTCTGGCTCAAACCACTGCCGCAGTAACGGCCCGACCACTCGAACTTGTCGCCTCTTCTGCTGCGTATAGCATAGTTAGAGCTTCAATCCGGCATGTCTTTGGGCGGGTGGAAGAGCAAAGCACCATGATGATTCAGGTCGACCGCCTTAGTAAGCATTACGGACCGGTGATCGCCGTCAATGACATCAGTTTTCAGGTTCAGCGAGGCGAGATTGTCGGGTTCCTTGGCCTCAACGGCGCCGGCAAGACCACGACAATGCGCATCCTGACGACCTGGCTGCCTGCCACTAGCGGCATCGCCAAGGTCGCCGGTCACGACGTGATGACCGACTCGATGGCCGTGCGCCGCAATATCGGCTACCTGCCGGAAAGCGTGCCGCTTTATCCGGAAATGCGGGTCGAGGAATACCTCGAATATCGTGCTCGACTCAAAGGCGTCGATAGAGCAATTCGTCTGACGCGAATTGAAGACGCGCTGAATCGCTGCCGCATTCGCGAAGTGCGCCGCCGGCTGATTGGTACGCTCTCGAAGGGCTATCGGCAGCGTGTCGGACTTGCCGATGCGTTGACTCACGATCCGAAAATCCTGATTCTCGATGAGCCGACTTCCGGCCTCGATCCGCTGCAGATTCAAGAAACACTGCACATGATTCAGGATTTGGCCGAGGAGCACACGATTCTTTTTTCGACCCACATTCTGTCCGAAGTGGAGGCGGTATGTGAGCGTGTGATTGTCATCCATAGCGGCCGTATTGCGTTTGACCGGCCGATGACGGAACTGACCAATGTAGAAGACGCCGAGGTGCTCGCGGAAATCAAGGGGCCGGCTGACGCAGTCGCCGCCGAACTTAAGTCGCTCGAAGGCGTGCGTGGCGTAAAGTCCCATGCGACCGACGGAGGCTTCGCATCATTTGAGATTCGCGTCAGTGGCAAGCGCGACGTGCGCGAGGCCGTTTTCCAAGCCGCGTCTCGCAAGGGTTGGTCGTTGCGCCGGCTGGAGCATCGTCGTCGAAGCCTGTTCGATTACTTCTCCAAGGTCACAATGCAGGGCGATGCTGCCGTTGCCGGCACCTCGAGCCGGGAGAATTCTTCCGCATGACCAGCAACCGTCAAACTCTCGCCGAAGCGGCCCCGTCGCAACTACGCGAGGATGTGCCGGTTGTTGCACGTTGGCTTGGAATGTTCGGCTGGAGCGCCGTATTTCTTGGCATCGGCGCAGTCTGCCTGGTGCTTTACGGCCGGGCGGTCGTCAGCGAAGAGGTCGGTTGGTTCGTCGCCCTCATCGGCATCGTTCTGGCGCTGCTGCATGCAGCGATGGAGACCGACGGCATGATCCGACGGTACACGGCGATTGCCGGTGTCGTCGGCATCGCGGGCGGTTTGATCTGGGGCATCGCCTATGCCAGCCAGGGTAAGAACTGGGGCGTTGCACTGGTCCCGTTCTTTCCCGGGACGTTCTTCGTCGCTCTGTTCGCTCGTCAAGAAACCGACGAATTCTGGCGAAACATGGCGCTGTATCTGTTGGCTGCAATCGGCGGCATCGGCGTGGTCGTCGGTTCGGTGATGATTGGCCTAGCCAAGCCCTGGTCGGAAAACCTGGGTTACGTGCTGTTTCTGATCAGTTCCATGGCATTGCCGCTTTTCTTTGGCCTGTCGCAATCGGGAAGTAAACAAACCTATTACGCCGGTCTGGCCTTGGTGGTGTTCGGCTTGCTGTTGCTCGCGATCACCACGCTTCGAGCGGTGATCCCGGACCTGATGCATGAGTGGCGGTCGCCGGTCCCCAAATACGCGTTACCGACGGCATTGGTCGGAGTGACGCTGCTGGTGCTGGGACTGCTCGCCTGGCTCGTGCTGCCCAAACAGTTGCAAGGAACCGCGTCTTTCTCGCCGGAAATGTCCAAGAGCGTGGGCCGAATCGGAGTCATGTCCGGCACGGCAATGGCAGTCATCGGCATTGCCCGGCTGCTGGCCACTGACATGTTGCGGAACTCCGGCTGGTTCAAGACGCCTGCGGAACAGTTCCTGATTCCGAACGGAGTGACACTCGGCGTCGCGGCAACCGCATTGTTGTTCATCGGCTTGATGTATTACTCCGAAAACAGACTGATCGTAATGATCCGCCGAGAGTTTTCTTCGTTTTGGGTGTCGCCGATTGCATATCTGGTCCTGATCGGATACACAGCGATCGGCGCAGGTTCCTATTTGTGGTTTCTTTTGAACATGATTCATCGATCGGTTCGAGGCCAGCCGTTCGAGGAACCGTTCGTCGCTCAGTTCTTTCTCAATTTCGTGCCGGTCGTTGCCGTCGTTTTCGGCGTCCCGTTCTTGACCATGCGATTATTGAGCGAAGAGCGTCGCACGGCGACCCTCGAAGTTCTGTTGACGTCGCCCGTGGCGGAATGGCAAGTCATTCTCAGTAAGTTTGTTGCGTGCTGGCTGTTCTTTATGCTGCTTTGGGCGCCGTGGTTCTCGTTTCTCCTTGCGTTGCGGCTTGAGACCGGAAAACCGTTCGACTATCACCCGCTTGTGGGCTTCGTTGTCGCATTGGGTGTATCCGGCGCCAATTTCGTTGCGTTGGGTCTCTTGTTTTCGAGCTTATCGAGGAACCAAATCATCGCCGCCGTGCTGACATTCATGTCGCTGATGATGTACATCCTCGTTTACTTCGGCTCCGGCGTCATTCAAACCGAAACCGGATGGGTCGCGCAATTGAAAGAACTGTTTCGAGTCGTCAATTTCATCGATATGTGGATGGAAACTTGGAACGGCAAACTGTGGCTGCGCGACGTCGTCTTCCAGCTTTCGGCGACTGTCTTTTGGCTGTTTCTCGGCGTCAAAGTTCTTGAGTCGCGGCGGTGGACGTGATTCGTTCGCGGTGACCTTGTTTGATCTGGTATGTGTATGAGCGATAGTGGAAAACAACCTGTTCCCAACAGCCCGCCGACGGTTAGTCGCGACACCGCGTACATTATTCTGTTGAGCGGCGCGATTGCCGGCATCCTGCTATTGATCTGGCCGTTCTTCCGCTTTTCATGGTGGTGGGATCCGTTTGTCGATTGGCTGCGCGACGGCACGCGCGAATACGCCTGGCGGCCCGGCCTCGTGTTGCTTTCCGGACTTGGCGGACTTGCCATCATGTTCGCCTGTTTCCAGTTTGTTCGCCCACTTGAACGTGTCGATCCCAATGCCCGCGTCGTCCTTTACGGATACAACGCCGGCTTAAGCGCCCTTTTGGTGCTGATCCTACTTGTGATCGGCAATCTCGTCGTCAACGTGTTCTACTTCTCTCGTTTCCTGGATACGACGCAAGGCAGCTTCCACAGCATCAGCGAGGTAACGCGCAAATTCGTGACGGAACTCGATCGACCGGCAAGAGTCTATATGGTCATGTCGCCGAATGACGCAGCCTACAGCAACATGATGGCGCTATTGGCGATGCTGCATGACCTCAATCCAACCAAGTTCGAGTACGAGGCCATCTCTCCGTCGCTCAATGACGTTCGACTTGCAGACCTCGTCCGCGACTTTCCGCAGTTGACAAAACAAGGACTGCTGGTGACGCTCGGCGATAAGTCGAACTTCAGCCTGATTCCAACAAGTGACTTATCCAATGTCGAATTCGAAGCGCAAACAGACCAGCGCGAACGCCGCGTCTTCAACGGCGAAGTGCGGCTGATGCAGGAGTTCCATTTTCTTTCAGATAGCAAGCGCAAGACCGTGTTGTATTTCACGCAGGGCAACGGCGAGCCGGAGCTGGATGCCCGCGAGCCTCGCGGCGGCCGGCCTGGGTTGGCGGCGCGACTGCGAGCCGCGAAGAATTACGACGTTCGGGCGTTATCCTTCAAGCCGGGCGCTGACGGCAAGGCGCCGCCAGTCCCCAGCGACGCGGACATGGTGATCATGGTCGGACCTACGAGGCCGATGCCATATGCCATTGAGTCGCTGCATAAATACCTCGAACCCACTGAGCCGGAAGCCAAGAAGGGCAAACTGATCGTATTCCTTGGGCCGACGCCGGGAGTCATTGAGGCGGGCGACACCATGCGACTCACCGGCCTTGAGGAACTCCTGAGGAAGTACAATGTGGATGTAACGGGGGAAAAAATCCACACTTTTGCCGGCCCAGACAACACGCTACAACTGGACGAGACACCCGAGCGCGTCACCGTCACTGCATCGCCGACGGCCGCCAGCGACTTGCACCCTCTCGCGCTCAGTTTCAAAGATCAGTTTCCGAGATGGTACCAGGTGCGCGAGGTGAAGCCGTTGACGACAAACCCGCGGTTTCAGGCCAGCACGGTGATGGTTGCCATCGGCGGACTCTGGAAAGAAACGAACATGACCAAGCGAGTCTTCGACTCCTTCCAAGAGATTCGCGCCAACCCGCAGAATGCCGTCCGCTCCGGCAGATTGATCTTTGAGCCGATCAGCGTGATGGTGACAGTTTCGGAAACTGACGGGCCGGCGGGCGCCCATGGGATGGGAGCGCCGCCGAGCAATCCGAAGCCGAGGATCGCTGTGTTTGGCGCATCCACGATCGCCACCGACGATTTCCTGAACGAGCGATCGTTCGACCTTGTCCGCAGCACCGTTGATTGGAATCGAGAACGGTTCAGCAACGTCGGCGTGCAGCCGAAGACCCACAAGAACTACATTTTGCCGGAGAAATTGAGCCTCGGCAAAGCGTTCCTATTGCCCGTCGCCGGCATCTTGCTGGGCATCGTGGGATTAGGAGTCATCGTTTGGACCATTCGCCGACGGTAGACCACATCGGCAAGCAGGATTGCATCATGAACTTTCGTACCACGTACATACTGTTTGCAGCGGTCGCCGTCTTGCTCGTCGTTTTCATCCTGGTGATGACGTTTGGCTCGCGAGGCGACGCGGATGAATTCGTACTTCGGCCCTTCCACGAAGAAGCCCGAAAAGAAGATGAAGTCGCGAAGTTGCAAAAAGAATTCGATCACGTTGAAATTGAACGTCTTCAACCCGCGGAACCCCCACTCGTATTCAAACGCGAAGGCGCCGGCGCATGGAAGCTGACGGCGCCCTACCCTGCTCGCATTGACGCCAACATCGTCAACGACATTATCCGGGATCTGACGACAGCCAGACTCGATCGCACTGCTGATATGGGAAAACTCGATCAGCTGGGACTCGCCAATCCATCCGCTGCTGTCACGCTCAAACGCGGGTCCAAATCATATCGCATTGTGTTGGGGAAGATGACAATCGGCGGCGACGACGCGACAATCTATGTGCTTGCCGATGACCGTGGAAAAGAGCCGATTGCAATTCGCCGAAGTTCCTTGAGGAATTTGTTTCGATCTGACGATCAGGGCAAAACCGCGGCAGGCGACGCGTTGAAGTCCGTTGCTGATTTTCGACCGCGAAGCATGCTCGCAGACGGTTCATTTACGCCGTGGGACATCGTAAATTTGGTTCGCCTCAAAGACGGCGCGAAAGAACTTGTGTTGCAGAAGAATCCGCAAGGGGCCTGGATGTTCATCAAACCGGAGGGGTACGGCGCAGTCGATCCTGAGGGTGAACCCGTTGGACCGGCGACGGAAAACCTTGCCGGACTGAAGCCGCTTCTGACCGCGCTCGCGAACTGGCGACTTCCCGGCAGAGGCGACATGATCGAAGGGGTCACGGATCTCTCGCCATATGGCCTTGAGCCGGGCAAGGAGTTGATGCACGTCGAGCTTCACCGAGCCGGCGGCATCGTTGAAGTCGTTCGCATCGGCAAGAAGACGGAGGAAAAGGGCGAAAAAGTATTTGCGGCCATCGAGGGAGAGCGATTCGTCGTCAAACTTGAGTCGAAGGCTGTCGAACCGGTTCGAAGACTGCTGGCCGATCCCGTGGTAATGCGGGATCGCAATCTAGTGCAATTCAGCGCTCCGAGCGTCGACGCCGTCAACATTCGCGTGCGCAATCAGCCGTTCCTGGAACTGCGACTCATCGGCGACCCGCCCCAGTGGCGGGTATATGAGGAAGGCAGCGACGAAGCGGAGCTGGCCAACAACGCAACCGTCACCCAACTTCTCGAAGCAATCACCAAGCGCCGACAAGTCAAAGACTTTCCCGATTCGGCAGCCACGCTCGACGCCAAATACGGTTTGAATGACCCGGATGTGCAGATATCGATCTGGCAAAGCGGTATCGATATCGAAAAGAAGGACGACAAGACGTTGGACAAAAATGACGCTCCCCTGAAGAAGCCGCGGCTCAAGGGGGACCCAACCATTCGCTTGAATTTCGGCCGCAAGGAAAAGGACTATGTTTTCGCGAGGCGGTTCACCGGCGCCGCATCGACCGTGGTAACATTGCCGGAATCGTTGCTGGCTGCCATCTCTCGTCCGTCAAACGACTATGTCGAACTGCAAATGCCGTCGTTTGACAGTCTGAAGACGACCAAACTGATATTTCCCCGAGGCGCAGTCAGGTACGAGATCGAAAAGACGCCGGGTGAGACTTCCAATACATGGAAGTTTGCGGCGCCGCCGGAATTGAAGGGGCGACTTGCCGACGCAGTTCGCATGGGGCAGATCATCTTGAATTTGAGCAACATGCAAGCAGCGTCGCTTGTCACCAAGAAACCGACGGATGCGGACCTGCAGAAATTCGGATTGAAGCCCGCCAAGGCCGAAGTTACGGTGCATGTCGCAAGCGAGACGCCCCCCAGGGTATTCAGCCTCGGAATTGAAAAAGAAGGCGCTCTGTACATGCGAGTTTCGCCGAAGGAACGAGTCTACTTGGTGAGCAAGCATACGGTCGAGGCGCTCCTATCCGGCGAACTCGAAGATCCGACGCTCGTTCGTTTTGACATCGCCAAGCTCAGGAGTTTGAAACTTAACGGCTGGAAGAACATCGTCGGCAGCCCCACGACGCTGACGCTGGATCGAGCCAGTCCCGGATCGTGGAGCGTACGCGACAAACCGGAATACAAGGTCGATCCATTGCTCGCCGAACAATTCGCAGTGACGCTTTCGCAACTTCGATGCGACCGTTTCGTGAAACGCGCTGGCGGCCCCGACGCAGAACATCAGCTAGACGTGAATCAGAATGCGCTGACGGTCGAGATAACGCTAGAAGGCCAAAAGGACTCGATCACAGCTGCATTTGGCGGATTCGACAAAGACGGCAAGATGCAATATGCAACGTCGAGCCAATTGACCGGAACAGTGATGGCATTGCCGAAGGAAAGACTGGCTAAGATTATGGAAAAGCCGGCAGTATTTCAGAAGAACTAACCGGCGAAGAGTTGCGACGTTTTTGTGGAGAGTCTGACGTGATCAATCCGTTTCCCTTTTGTCCGCGCCCGCCAAATTGGCAGGTCGATTGGGAAGCGTTGGACCGAACTTACCCCTGGATTCAAAACCTCCGTGGATGCGCTCAGGATCCCTTGCGGCACGCAGAGGGAGATGTCTGGACCCATGTCCGCATGGTCTGCGAGGCCATGGCGACAATGGAAAGTTGGCGGGCACTGACTGAACCAGAACGCCAGGTCCTGTTTACCGCAGCGTTATTGCACGACGTGGCCAAGCCGGCGTGCCTGCGAGTCGACGCCGATGGAAAGGTCTCCGCTCGAGGCCACTCCTGGCGCGGAGCCATTATGGCTCGGCGAATATTGTGGCGGCTCAATGTGCCGTTTGCCGAGCGCGAGCAAATTGCGGCCCTCGTACGGCATCATCTGGTGCCGTTGTACTTGGTCGAGCGAGACGATCCAAAACGGATCGCGATTGAAGTGAGCCAAACTGCCCGCTGCGACTACCTTGCGATCCTGTCGGAAGCGGACGCACGAGGCCGCATTTGCCCCGACCCACAGAAACTGCTTGCGAACATCGAAGGATTCGCCGATACCGCCCGCACGCACGGATGCATTGATCGGCCTTTTGCATTCCCATCGGATCAATCTCGGTTCTTGTACTTTCACACGTCCAACCGGCAGCCGGACAGTCCGACCGTCGACGACTACACATGCGAGGTGGTGCTGATGTGCGGATTGCCTGGCGCCGGCAAGGACTTTTGGATTGAACAGCACTTGCGGGAATGGCCCATCATCTCGCTCGACGAATTACGGCTCGAAATGGGTTTGGCGCCGAACGAACCGCAAGGCGCCGTCCTCACAAGGGCGCGAGAAATCGCGAGAGAGTTCCTGCGCGGGCGCCGGTCATTTGTTTGGAACGCGGCGAACTTGAGCCGACAGGCTCGGCAAGAGTGCATTCGTCTTTATGCAGAACATGGCGCTCGCGTTCGAATCGTCTACCGCGAAGTCCCGCCAGATCGATTATTTGCACAGAACCGCCAGCGGCGCAGGCGTGTGCCGGTTTCCGTGATCGAGCGGATGCTAGATCGCTGGGAAATGCCGGACCGCACCGAAGCGCACTTTGTCGAACACGTATTAGATTGAAACGTCACTTCTTCTTGTGGAACTCGGCCCATTCCTTAGGATCAATTTTGCCGTCCTTGTTCGCGTCGATCGAGTCAAACTGATCAGCGAATCTCGACCCTCGCAGTTCCGCGCGCGTCAACCGACCGTCAGCATTTTTGTCCTGAGCGTCAAAATCCAGTGGATCGGGGCGAAGGCCGCCCGGGCCAAAACCGCCGGGACCAGGCCGCATTCCAGGTCCACCCGGTGGCGCCAACATGCGAGCGGCGGCTTGAAGCTCCGCCTTGTCAACAAAACCGTCCTTGTTGGCGTCGATTCGATCGAAAATGTCTTTGATTCGTGGAGCTTCGCTCACTTCAGTCTTGCTGAGTTTGCCGTCTCGATTAGTATCGAGTCGTTGCAAAATGGCTGACGCAATTATGTCGGCACTAGGCGGGCCGTCCTTTGGGTCTGATTTCTTTTTCTTTGGATCCTGGGCGACAATCGCAGTCGTGCAGATGAAAACAACCATCCACGCTAAGTTTGAGCGACTCATAAAAGCCTCGACGCCGGAAGGGTACAATGTGTGTATTGCATTGAACCCTGATCCGGCGTCCAGGTTTCGTAGGAGATTGAAAAGACCGGTTATTTCTTTTTGTGCCACGCAGTCCAAGCCGCAATGGCCATTTTTCGTTCCTCCTCGGTCGCCCCCGGCGGAGGTCCAAAGTCCTTGCCGCCGCTCAATCCCTTCAATGCGGCCCGGGCAGCGCGCCAAACCATTTCATTGGAATCGTTCAATGAAGCGATAAGGTCCGGAATCAGCTCTGTTTCTTCGCGAGCTTCTGCGGCGACGACCGCGGCACGCCTTACATCAGGATTATCTGATTGCAAGTAACCCTTTAGTGTGTTGGCGGAAAAGCGGCAGAATCGTTCTGCGAGCGCCTCGCGCGCCTTCTTCTGCATATCGCCAGTCAGTTGCGGAATCGAATCCGTCAATGCCGACGTATAGATGGCGCCCTTTTCCATCTTCAGCTTTTCCAGCAACTGAAGCTGCTTGGCCCCGTTGGCAGCAACAAATTCCTTGACCAACGCACTGACGTCCGGTTCATCCGAGGCGGCCGGTTTTGCCGGCGGATTATCCTTCCCGTTCTTGACCGTCGGCCCAACGCCGCCGCCGGTAGGAGGCGGGGCAGTCTTGGTGCTCAATCGTCGACTAAAGATATTCGACAAATCCTTGATGACGTTGCTGCGGCACATAAACATCAGACCGAAGCAAGTGTCGATTGCCGGCGTGTATTTGCCTCGCCAGCTGCCGTCGTTCTTATTTTGTGTTGCGATCAAATAGCGAGCGCCGATCCCGTACCAATCACGACCATAAACTTCTTTCAAACTGAAGACCATGCATACGCGCTCTAAGGACCACAGGAAATAGAGATCGTCCATGGATCCCGTGTCTTGACCGAAACCAGGCAAAGAAGGCGCCTGCCCGCCGCCCGCCCCCCCGGAGTTCTGAATCGTCGGCTGTACAATGAAACGAGCGAGGAACTGAAGCCCACCGACAATGCGAGGATCTTGCAGAGGATTCGCCATCGCCGGCGGCGGTTTCACATCCTTTGGATCCTTGTCTTCCTTCGATTCATCTTTCATCTTGTCACGAGCTCGAAGTATGCGCTCTCCGCTGTTGCCGGCGTTCACTGCCAGCGCCAACAGTCCTGCGCATGTCATCGCTGGAGTAGGCATTGAGACAGCCCCGGATATGTATCCCCAGCCGCCGTTGCGTCGGTCCTGCGAGTCGGTAAATCTCTTATTCAGTCCCTTGATGGCCTCATCCACCGGCAAGCCGTGGCGGCGGCCGGCCCAAAGACCGAGTACAGCAAACTGCGTGTTTGAATTGTCGTCGGTTTGGAAGTTTGCGTCGCCATGCCCCGGAGTTGCGACGAATCGTTTCTTTGCAATAATGTCCAGAATTTCGGAACTGAGAACGGGCCGACTGTCAAAATCGGCGCCGACCTGCCCCTTTGGCTTGTTGCCGGTCTTCGCCGCGGTTACGAGCTTTATCAATCGCTCATGTTCCGCGTTGTCCACATTTGGGCAATTGTAGGTCCAACCACCTCGTCCCGTTTGTCCGGACAAAAGTCGCACGCCCATGGACTGAATTAGCTCGGTATCAACCGTATCGCCGATCTTATCCAAGAAGATGATGTCCAAGGCCAATTGGTACGTGAGGTACTGTTTGATGGCAGCAGCCCGAACCCTGCTAGTGATTGCCTGTATGACCTGATTGTCGTGAGGCACACCGGCTTCCAACATTGCGATCCCAGCGAGAGCGGCAGGCCCTTCGCCATGGGATCCGTCGCCATGCCCGCCTTCCGGAGCAGTCGGATCAACCGGACCGGTGCCGGCATACTGCTTTAACAAGAACTGCGTTGCCGCTGCAATAGACTGGCGAATTTGGTTTTCGTCCTGAGCATTTGCGGAAGGAATCGCGACGAGCAATACACCAAGTGCAAATCCAATGGCGACAGCGCGTTTCATGTAAGACCTCGTGGCCCGAGATAGGCAGCTAAATTCCTTACTAACTAAGATAATCTGTCTCAAGCGATTACGCCATGCAAATTGCGGATTCGGACGCTACTTTTTACACTCCCGACTCAGCGTCTTGACCCATTTTGCCGCTTGGGTAGCATGGCCCAACGGAATCTTGTAGTTACCATGCCACTCTGCCGGGAGCTGTACCATGACCGCAACAGCGATGAAACGTCCCACACGGCCAGCTATTCGACAAACAAAGTTGCTCATCAATAATCAGTGGGTCGATCCAGTCGAAGGGAAGTCGTTTGACACTGTAAATCCTGCGACCGGAGAGAAGATCGCCACCGTCGCCGAGGGCACGGCCAAGGACATTGAAAAGGCCGTAAGAGCGGCGAGGAAAGCGTTGGAGACCGGTCCGTGGAGCAGGATGGACGCCGCCGAGCGCGGCCGTTTGCTATTCAAATTAGCCGATCTATTTGAGAAAAACGCTCCAGAGCTCGCGACCTTGGAATCCCTCAATTGCGGCAAGACTATTACGGACTCGGTCGGAGACCTTGAGGGCGTGGTGAACACGCTCAGGTACTATGCCGGCTGGGCCGACAAGATCGAAGGCAAAACCGTACCCGTTCGCGGCAGCTTCCTTTCGTACACCTTGCGCCAACCCGTTGGCGTCGTTGGCCAGATCATCCCCTGGAACTTCCCGCTGCTGATGCTCGCTTGGAAGTGGGGCCCGGCGTTGGCATGCGGCAACACAATCGTCATGAAACCGGCGGAACAAACACCGCTTACCGCTTTGCGCGCCGGTGAGTTGGCGATAGAAGCAGGATTCCCTGCCGGGGTCGTTAATCTGATTAACGGCTTCGGCGAAACCGCCGGCGATGCAATCGTCGTTCACCCGGACATCGACAAAGTTGCTTTCACCGGACACGTGGACACAGCCAAAATCATTCAAAAGCGTGCGGCCGATACACTGAAGCGCTGCACCTTTGAGTTGGGAGGCAAAAGCCCCAATGTGATCTTTGCCGACGCCGACCTGGAACAAGCGGTGGACGGTGCGTTCCATGCCATCTATTTCCATTGCGGCCAATGCTGCACGGCCGGTTCGAGACTCTTCGTCGAAGAGAAGATTCGTGCCGAATTTGTATCGCGTCTCGTCGATAAGGCAAAGAAGCGCAAACTCGGGGATCAACTTGATCCAAAGACTCAACAGGGACCGCAAGTTTCCAAGGAACAACAGGAGAAGATTCTTGGATACTGTGACATCGGGCAGCAGGAAGGCGCCAAGCTTGTGTTAGGCGGCAAACGTTGGGGAAAAAAGGGATATTTCGTCGAACCGACGGTCTTCGACAATGTTCGCGACGACATGAAGATCGCTCAGGACGAGATCTTTGGCCCGGTCGTCAGCATTCTGCCGTTTAAGAATTTTGATGAAGTCGTCGATCGCGCCAATCGCACCTATTACGGTTTGGCTGCTGCGATCTTCACGAAGAACATCGATAAGGCGCATCTTTACGCCAAGGCGGTCAAGGCGGGCACGGTTTGGGTCAACTGCTATCACGTGGTCGATACGACGACGCCGTTCGGCGGTTTCAAGATGTCGGGCCAAGGCCGCGAAAACGGTGAGGCCGCCCTGGAGCACTACACTGAAACGAAGACAGTGACAGTCAAGTTGGGATGACACAATAGAGTAGGACGCAAATGACTCATTTTCGCTTCGTTTGGTTCGCGATGGCGCTCGCTTGGGCGCCATCGCTTCTCGCACAGCCCCCGCAGATCGATCCACGACTGAAAGCGGCGGCAGCGCTTTACGACGGTGTAAAAGAGCACACCCTCAAAAACGGATTGCGAGTATTGCTCAAACCGCTGCCGGGCGCACCGACCGTGTGCGTCATGACGGCATATCGAGTCGGCGCGGCTGATGAGGAAATCGATCAAACGGGTCTCTCGCATTACCTTGAACATCTCATGTTCAAAGGCACCGACAAGTTAATGCCCGGCGACATCGACAAAAAAACGCGTCGCGCAGGCGGTCAAAACAACGCCTACACAACTACCGACTTCACCAACTACCACTTCGAATTCGCGGCCGACAAATGGGATGTGGCGCTCGAAATCGAAGCCGAACGAATGCGCAATCTGCGCATCGACGAAAAGCACGAGTTCCAACAGGAAAAGGGCGCGGTCATTGCAGAGTTGGACGGCGCCGAGGATGAACCTTGGGACCTGGAACAGAAAGCGATCTTGCCGCTCCTGTTCGGTCCAACGTCGCCATACGGTCACGCAATCATCGGCGAGAAGGCACATGTTCGAGCGGCAACTGCCGAGCAAATCAAAAGACACTATGACCGTTGGTATCAACCGAACAACGCCGTCCTTGTCATGGTCGGCGGCTTCGATCCCGAGCTGGCGCTGGGTCGAATTAGAAACCTGTTCGGCCCAATACCGTTGGCAAAACTTCCCAATCGAAACACGGCGGCACCGGTTACCCGTTCGAAGCCGGTGTTTCACGAATTCCAATCCAAGTTCGATGTCGACCGAATGGTCATCGGCTTTAACACCGTACGCATGGGTGATGCGGAAGACTACGTCTTGGACGTCATCGAAGGCGTACTATCTAACGGCAAGACCGGCCGCCTCTATCGCAAGTTGGTCATTGATCAGGAAGTCGCTGCGGAAGTTCGATGCTCGAACCTCGCGGGACGTTTGCCAGGCTGGTTTTCCATCGAGATGGAAGTTCTAAACGGCGTCAAACCGAAAAAGGCTGAAGAATCCGTCTTGGAGCAACTGCGCCGGCTGGCAGATGAGCCAATTTCCGCCGAGGAGTTGCAGCGTGTCAAACGTAATATTCTAGCGAGCTTCATTTTCAGCCACGAGGGAGCGCACGATCTTGCTGATAGCATCGTCAGCACGGTTGCCATGACCGATCTTGACTACCTGCGAAATTATTTCAAACGAATCGACGCGGTCACGTTCAAGGATGTTCAAGAGGTTTCAAAACGCCTACTGGACCCAGAGAAACGTGTCGTCGTTTACTCGAAAGCGGAATCGGACAATGTTGTAAGACGATCACGAATGAACAGGAAGGTGGCTCGCTCGCCGGCAAAATTCCGTCAGCGAATCGAGTCTCCGGCCACCGCAACGTCGCCCTCGCTGGATTTCAGCAAGGTTCAACGCAAGGTGTTGCCGAACGGACTGACTCTGCTGTTGTGGGAGAATCACCGACTGCCCATCGTCTTGGCACAATGCCTCGTCAAAAACGTACGGTTGCACGAAAAGGAAGAGTCAGCCGGCGTTGCGGCGTTGGTCGGTGTGACTTTGGAAGAAGGCACGTCTACCCGCACGGAAGAACAGATATCGCGCGCCATTGAGGACGTCGGAGGGTCATTATCATTCACGTCAAATTCCGGGCAGTTGAAAGTACTGACGCCCGACACGAATTTGGGACTCGAGCTTCTATTGGACTGCCTCATCCATCCCAAGTTCGAACCAAAGGCGATCGCGCGCTGGAGAGAGCATTTGCAGTCGGAACTTGACGCTCAGAAAATAACGGCAAACATGCGAGCAGAACTCGCGTTTTTCAAGCGAGTCTACGGCCGGCACCCTTTCGGTCGGTCCTCATATGGTTCGGAGAAAACTCTGGAACTGCTTAACAGTGAAGCAGCCCGCGAGTTTCACCAAACTGTGTTCATTCCGAACAATGTCATACTGGTGATCGCAGGCGATTTTGATCCTAAGACCATTGTCGACGACATCACGCGCCGCACCGCTAATTGGAAGAAATCGGAACTGCCGAAACTCAATCTTCCGCCTCCGCTTCCAAGAACGAGATTTGTCGAGGAGTTGATCACGCTGCCGGACTCGGCACAGCTCAACATATACATGGGGCAACTCGGAATTCGTCGCAGCGATCCGGATTACTACAAGTTGCTCGTAATGGATCATATTTTGGGAATCGGCACCGGCTTTACCGACCGGCTTTCCTCGAAGTTGCGTGATCGAAATGGGCTTGCCTACGAAGTCACCGCTTCGATCACTGAAAGCGCCGGCGAGGAACCAGGTGTGTTCAAGGCGTATGTCGGAACCTATCCCGACACGCTGGCGGAAGTAAAGAAGATGCTCTTGGATGAAATCACCCGCTTCCGCAAAGATGGGCCGACTGACGAGGAAGTTGCGGAAGCTCGCAATTATCTCATCGGAAGCTTCGCCTTTCGGCTAGCGACTATGCACGACGTCGCCGACGAACTGACGCATCTTGAGCGGTTTGATCTCGGCTTCGATTATTACCAACGATTCCGACAGGAGATCGTTAATGTGTCTGCCGCTGACGTGAAAGCAGTCGCACAAAAACACCTGGACCCCGAACGAATGGTTTTCGTCGCAGCGGGACCGATTGACCGAAGCGGCAAAGCACTAAAGAAATAGCAACCTCACAATTGCATTCGTTTCGATGGAGTTGTTGACAGCAATGGCAAGAGATCTCGACGCCGTACTCGCCGAATGGGAATTTACTCCATCCAATATTCAAGCGCGATTGATTTCGGCTCTGAATGGGCGAAAGGTGATTCAAGTTCGAATTGATTTGGGCGTGTTGCAGCTCGAAATAACCGGCCGCCCGGACGGCGCAAAGCCGCATGGTTTTGAGACATATTTCGAGTATCTGCAAGTGTGCTCGCGTCGAGAGCCGGACTTTGTCATGGACGAAGAGCAGTGCCGCGAGGCGGATCGCGAGTTTGTTCAATTCTATCATCGACGAATCGCCTGGCTTGCATTGCAGAGATTTGCCGAAGCGATCTGCGACGCCGACCATACGTTAGCCTTCATGGACCTTCTCCGGACGCATTCGCCGAATGCCGAATACACGACCGCGCACGAACAGTATCGCAATTTCGTGCTGTTTCACCGCACACAGGCAGCCGCAGCATTGGCTGCCGCCGACGACCAGCCTGAGACCGCTGTGGACGAGATTCGTAAAGGTCTTGCAAAGATGAAAAGGTACTATGTCGAGAATGAATGTGAGGACAGGGTTGAGGACGACACGCTGATGCAAACTCTGCAACAAATGGAGAGGACCCTTCGAGAAATCCACAGTATCGACAGCACTCTGCAAGAGAAGCTTGAATCGGCGATCGCCAACGAAAACTATGAAGAAGCGGCGCGTCTTCGCGATCAACTTGCAAAGCGCGAGTGAGCCACTTCCGCAAGAAATCCGTAGAATTTCAGGGACAAGATGGAATGCGTTGGGACCTGCAAGCGCAGTCGGTGCATCGTTTGGGAGGGCGTGATGAAGAACATCATGCGCGTGGCATTGCCACTGATTGTGCTGGTGGGCATCGTTTTTGGCATTGCTTATGTCACGCAATACGCGAATAAGGGCAAGTCCGGCAAGATCGACGAGCCGATCGACGACAATCAGCCAAGAGCGAAAGTAGATCCGCTTCGTTTCAACGGCCTTCAGGCAGTGTGGGACCCGGATGATCCGGTTGCGATTGCCGACGTCGAGATCGGCAAGGAAGCTCATTACGATTTTTGGTTCCATAATCCGAACGACGTGCCGGTGACGATTGGACTCAAGAAAAAGAGTTGTACTTGTGCGGGAATTCAAATCGGTCGATTCACTGACGCCAATTGGTCGCAATGGCAAAAATCGAAAGGGACTTCCGGCGGTTGGACTCTGGTTCGCGATTGGTCCAAGCTGATTCAATCGGTCGCTTGGGAAGCGTTGCTAATCGGTGAAAGTGAGAAACGCTCAGTTGCTCCGCAAGGACCGCATCGGCGGCGGGAAATCCTGCGTGTCAGGTGGGAGGCCAAACAACGAGAAGAACCGGTCGTACAACTCACTTTCGAAATCGCTCATGAAATTGGCAAGCAAGTAGTCATCAGCGAATTCTCGGCACGCTATACCGTCGTCCCTGTTCTGACCATTGGCCCGCAACAGGTCGAGCTCGGCGACATACCACAAGGCGACAAACGATCCATGGAGTGCTTTGCGTTTTCGACGACTCGTGACGAATTCAACATCGAGTTGAAGATGGGTCCGGACGCCGCCGATGCTGCGAATCCGTGCTTCGAATTGACGAATCCGGTCAAACTCAGTCGAGACGAACTCGTTGTGCTGCCGAAGACACTTGGTTCGCAATACGAAAGGTTGAGACCGAAAAGTGGTTACAAGTTCACCGTGACTGTTTGGGAAGTTCGGGGCGATAGACAGTTGGACCTCGGCCCGCTTTCGCGCCGCCTCGACGTCTCGGTTGCTGGAGTCGGCAACGCGCTTTCGGTGCCGGTGCATGGCATTGTTCGAGGAGAAGTAGAAGTGCTCGGAGCCGACAGTCGTGGGCGTATTTCGCTCGGCAGCTTCAAGGCAGATCGGGAAATGACGCAATCAGTAACGTTGATGACACGAAACAAGGACTACGATCTGAAAATCGAAAGTATCACGAATTCGGCCATAAAGGCCTCGCTGACCGTCGAACCGGAGATCGAAGGTAAAAAGCGCTGGCGACTCACCGTGACAATCCCCGCGTATGGGCTCGTTGGGCCGATCGAGAATACGACCGCCGTTGTGCTTTCAACCCGTGGTTCAGGTTCGCGATTGCTCAGGGTGCCGATCAGCGGCAACGCATTTCGATAAATACGACGCCAGTCATTTGAACGCGTTGGCCTACTCTGCCTAATGAACAAATGGGCACATGTGATTTTGTTGGACGGACTTGGGGCGTCGAACGACAACTGTCGCTTAACCTGGTCTCGCAAGGAGCGGCAGGATCGTGTAAGTTTCAAGCCGGTGTTTTCACCAGTGAAGGTGCATTATGAACACGGAACCCGAAGATAGTCGCCCGTTCCTGACTTCGACACGTCGCCCCGCGGTTGTTCTGACAATCGTTTCGGTTCTGGCCATCACCGCGGTGATCTCGGCAGGTTTGTATGGGGCAAAATCGCATTTGCCGGCAAGAGAGACGCCAGAGCCGCCGCCTCAGCCGGGGCCTGCTAACGGTGGTTCAGTTAAGGCACTTGCTGAAAAGTACTTTCGAAACTGGCCTGCGGATCAAAAACCGGAACTCGTGATTGTCATTTCGGGCCAGCAACACAACTTCATTCAGCCCTGCGGATGTTCGCGGCCGCTTTATGGCGGGCTCGAACGCCGTTACGACCTGATGCAATCGCTTCGAAACAGCGGCATTCAGGTGGCAGCGGCAGACCTCGGCGACATCTACCACGCGGGGCGCATGCGAGAGCAGGATCAGATGAAGTACAAAGTGTCTATGAGGGCACTGAGCCTGATGCAATATGACGCGCTGGGAGTGGGCGCACACGACTTCGGTTATCCATTGTTCGACGCAATGGGAGAGACCGTACTCAACGAGAAGTACTCGTTTCGAGTTCTTGCCAGCAATTTGCTCAAACGCGATGAGCAGTACCCAAGTGAAAATGGATCGACGATCGGCGACGTGATCATGTCTCGCTCCAATTTGAAAGTGGGCTTCACTGCAGTGATCGGCGATTCCATTCAAAAGAAGATCCTGGCCGACATCAAGGATCCGATGGCTGTTAAACCCGAGTTCGGGGAGAATTTGAAAGTACTTCCTGAAATGCTGAAGAAGCTGAAAGACGCCGACATTCAGCTGTTGCTGTATCAGGGAACGTACGAAGATGCCAAAAGGATTCCGCAAGCGATTCCGCAGTACAACATCATCGTATGCCTGTCGGAAGAATCGGAGGCGTTGTCCACTCCCGTTTTGGTCGACAAGACGCAAATTGTCCGCGTCGGTCATAAAGGCCGAGCAGTCGGCGTGATGAGTTTCTTCAAGAAAGAAGGCCGGTATGTCGCTCACTACGATCGTGTCGAGTTGGGCGAAGATCTCGAAACGGCTCGCGACGACGAAGCGAAAAACCCGGTCGTCCAACTGATGGAAAACTACTCGAAGGAAGTGAAATCGAAGGACCTTCTCGGCAAGTTCGCCAAGATGGCGGCTCTTCATCCAACGCAGGTGCAGTTCCCGAACGAAAAGGCCAAGCCGATCTACGTCGGTTCGGACAAGTGCAAGGATTGCCACGAAAAGGACTACGAGGTTTGGAACGATTCGAAACATGCTGGCGCATTTGAAGCGTTGGAAACGGCACGTAAGCCGTCGAATCGGCAATACGACCCGGATTGCGTCATTTGCCACACGATCGGCTATGGCAACGTAAGCGGCTACCTCAACGAAGAAAAGACACCCCACCTGAAGCACGTCGGATGTGAGAGCTGCCACGGCCCCGGCGGACTGCACGTCGCCGAACCGAAGAACGCCAAGTACTACAGGTCACTGAGCCCGTGGAAGAGAGACGCCAATGACCGTCTTCCAAACGCAGATGTTGAAACCAGGATTGACCTGCAAACCTGCCAGAAGTGCCACGACATCGACAACGACCCGCACTTCAAGTTCGGAAAATTCTGGCCCGATGTCGCCCACGGCAAGGGCGTCAGGAAGTGATCGAGATTCACTGTCGAACGTTAATGACGAGCTGTGAAAAACGAGAACGCCCGGCGAACGCCGCCGGGCGCCTCGACTCTTGGGGAAGAGTTGGTGCCGAAATTAAGGTCCTGGCAACCGTTTTGGTGTGGGACGCCCGATCCGGGGTTGGAAAGGGTTTCGGTCTCCGAGGCAAGGGCCGCACCTTTTCGCCAGAACGAGCCAGCGCCAACCCCAGATCGCAGCGCCCACACACATCGTTTTTGCCAAGGGAACTTTTTTCGTTCCAAACACTAGACGCAGCTTCAGCCACGCCTTGCGCCAAATGGGTTGGTTTTTTTGGACGTGAAGAATAGAAGTAACATTTGTCTGATTTTGCGGGCTTGGGCTCGCAATTCCAGCACAAACCCGGTGTAATCGGCCTGTTTGACACTTTGCAGCCGTTGCCGGGGTAATCACTCGAAGAGGATCGTACGAGTATTCCATGTTTCAGTCAGGAGAATCGGTTATGCGTTTGCGTTTTTCCATCTTTGCGGCCGTTGCGGTCATGCTGCTTCCGGTCGTCGCTCGCGCTCAAGAAGCGCCGGCCGTCGTCGTGCGGCTAAAGTCCCTCGACGGCATCATCAGCGACGCCAAATATGTGGCCAAGCTTGCCGGACAAGAAGAGGCCTTCAAACAGGCCGAAGAGATGATCAAAACCTTCACTACCGATGAAGGCCTTGGAGGCATCGATACCAAACGCCCCTTCGCCCTCTACGGCACTTTCACCGACGACGTGCAAACCAGCCCCATCGTCGTGCTTGTCCCGATCGCCAACGAGAAGGCCTTCGTCGACTTCCTCGGCAACTTCATGATCGAAGCCAAGAAAGGCGACGACGGCGTCTACGCCATCGAAAACGTCCCGAATCTGCCGGTCTCGCTGTATTTCCGATTCGCCAACAAGACTGCGTACATCGCCATGGATCGGGCGCACATTGCCAAGGACAAGCTGATGGCGCCTGAAAAAGTCCTGCAGGCCGCCGGCGACACCTCATTGGCGTCGATCAACCTGAACATCGCCAAGGTGCCGGACATTATCAAGCAGCTTGGTCTGGGCCAGTTGGAAGCTCGACTCGCCGAACTCAAAGAAGAGAAGCTCCCGAATGAGACCGAGGCCGTCAAAAAGCTGAAGGTCGGCGCCTTGGATTTCGTCATCAAGCGGCTGCAGATGCTCCTGGGCGACGGCGAAGAACTCGCTCTGAAGCTTGGTCTCAATCAGCAAAAGGACGACATAACCGTCGATCTGTCGATCACTCCAAAGTCCGGTTCGGACCTGTCGAAGGTAGTCAAGGGCGTCGGCGAGATGAAGGGACTCTTCGCCGGCCTTGCCGACACGACCAGCGCTGCGAACTTCTCGGCCCGCGTCAGCCTGCCCGACGAAATCAAGACGCTCCTCGGTCCCGCGATTGATGACCTGGTGAAGCAGGCCGTTGAAAGCGAAAAGGCCGAAGGCCGCAACTTCCTCAAGTCGTTCCTGGAAAAACTGGCTCCGACTCTCAAGTCAGGCGAGTACGATTTGGGCGTCGGCCTTCGCGGCCCCAACAAAGACGAACAGTACACGGTCATCGCGGCTGTTGGTCTGACCAAGGGCAAAGAACTGGAAGGCTTCGTCAAAACCATCGTTTCGATTTTGCCCGAAAACGAGAAGAAGAAGTTCGAGATCGACGCAGCCACGGCCGGCGACCTCAAGGTCCACAAGATCGTTGTCGGAAACGACCTGCCGCCGGAACAGAAGAAGGTCTTCGGGTCCGACTCGGTGTACATTGCGTTTCGCGACGATGCAATGTTCGTAACCTTCGGCGCCGACGGCCTCAAGTACATGAAGGATATCGTTGGGGTACAAGCCAAGGAGACGCCGGCCTTGAGCATTCAAGCGGCCTTGTCTCGGATTGCCCCGTTGATGGATCAGAAAGATCGCCCCTCAGCGAAGATCGTGCAGGACGTGTTCGGCAAGAATGCTCAAGGAACCGACACGTTCACGCTCAAAGTCGAGGGCGGCAGCAAGATCAACCTTCAGTTGTCGCTCAAGGGCAAGCTGATTGAATTCGCCGCAAAGGCTCAGGGAATGGGCGGCAACTAGCCGACAAGTCAATTGACTCAGTGAGTCACCGCAAGCCGCCGGGCAATCCCGGCGGCTTGTTTCTTTTCCGCAGGCATCTCGATTCGACTTGCGATGAACCCGCAAATTGGTATGCGAGCGGCTTCGGCTAATATGCCAAGCCGAACAAAGCCGTCGCATGGTCGATGTCATATGCCGAACCGTCGCTTCGCCCGTGTACTTCTGATCGTACCAGTCGTGCTCCTGGCCCTTTCCGGCTGCCGCACGACTCATCCCAGACAAGTCAAGGTCCAGGTTCGTGACGCTGAAACCAACCAACCGATCCCAGGCGCAAGCGTCGGCTATACCCATCCCGGCACAATTGGGCCGCTGAGTCGTTCCAATCGCAGGACCGGCAAAGATGGTGAAGTCTGGTTGAAGCCGGCTCGCAACGCCAGTGAGTTGTACGCATCGGCCAACGGCTATCTCAGCGCCGGCGAAGCGGACTTTCGTGAAGTCACGCCCCGGCCAAACGGACGACTGCCCAAAAGCAGAGATTTCATCGTGCAATTGCAAGCCGATCCAACCAACAAGGCCGCGACTGCGCGAGAGTAACAAGGCAGGCTTCACGGTTTCTTTACGCACGCGGTCTAGACAGGATTGGTACAATTGGTAGATTATTTGCTTGACATTGGTGCGCGCGGTCACTCCAAACACGCTTGATGCATACCGGGCGAACCCAGCCGACTCTCTCAAGGTTCGTCGATGGCGGCCAGAGCGCCAACGGAGCCCGGAATCCCTTGATGGTGTGACGTTTCTGGGCCTGCTCTGAATGCCGGCCCGCAGTCCTGGAGCAAGGTGCTCCTCGCTGTTGTTTTTTATTCCCGTAATAGGACCGGCGGATAGTAGCGGTACACCGCCGGCCGGAATCATGCTGGAAAAACTTCGAAACATCGGCATCATCGCTCACGTCGACGCGGGCAAGACCACGACCACGGAGCGCATACTCTATTTCAGCGGTTCCAAGCACAAAGTCGGCGACGTCGACGACGGCAACACCACCACCGACTTCGATCCGTTGGAACGGCAAAAAGGCATTACGATCAACAGTGCCGCCGTCGCCATCGATTGGGGCGAGAACCGCATTTCAATCATCGACACGCCCGGACACGTCGACTTCACGGCCGAGGTCGAACGAAGCTTACGCGTGCTCGACGGCGGCGTTTGCGTCTTCTGTGCCGTCGGCGGCGTCGAAGTGCAGTCCGAGACGGTCTGGTTTCAGGCCAACAAACATCGCGTGCCTCGCCTTGCGTTCATCAACAAATTGGACCGCATGGGCGCCGATTTCTTCGCCTGCATCGAGCAGATGAAAGAAAAGTTCGGCTGTGAACCTGCGATCTGTACGATTCCAGCGGGCCAGGCTGCAGAATTCGAGGGCATTATCGACCTGGTTCGCATGAAGTTCGTGCTCAAGGACATGACTGACCGCACGCACCAGCGTTATTCCTTTGTTGACATTCCCGAAAAGTACCGCGAACTGGCCGATACATACCGGCACCTTCTGCTGGAAGCCGCGTCGCACGGCGACGACCACCTTTTGGAGTTGGTGCTTGAAGGCAAAGAAGTGTCCGAGGAATTGCTGCGCAAGGCCATTCGCACTGCGACTCTTGCCGGTAAGATCACGCCGGTCCACTGCGGCTCTTCGAAGAACTTCCATGGCGTGCAGCTGTTGCTCGACGCGGTCATTGACTACCTGCCGGCGCCGCTTGATCGGCCGGCCGTCACCGGCATAGTGCCCAAGTCGAAGGAACGCGCCACCCGCGCTCCCGACAAGTCCGAACCCTTTTCGGCCCTTGCGTTCAAAACAGTCGGCGAGTCCACTGGCGACCTCGTCTACCTGCGCATTTATTCCGGCGAACTTCGTCCCAAAGACGACGTGTTCAACACGACGACGGGCAAAGAGGAACGCGTAGCTCGAATCTTCCGCATGATGGGCGACCGGCGCGACTCGCTTGAAGTCGCCGGACCGGGCGAAATCGTGGCTGTCGTCGGGCTCAAGAACACGTGGACCGGCAACACGCTCTGCTCGATCGACTCCCCGGTCGCGCTCGAAGACATCCGCTTCCCGGAACCGGTCATTTCACAGTCGCTGACGCCGGATCGAACGACCGACGAAGCGAAAATGGCCGACGCCATTGCCAAGCTAGTACGCGACGACCCGACGCTGAAGTGCCGCACCGACCCGGAAACGAACCAACTGGTGATCAGCGGAATGGGCGAGCTGCACCTCGAAGTTTCGATCGAGAAACTGCAGCGAACGCCAGGCGTCAAGGTGGCCGTCGGCAAGCCGATGGTCGCTTATCGGCAAACGCTTTCTTCACCGATCAACATCGAAACGCGTTACATCAAACAGTCAGGCGGACGCGGCAAGTATGCCGTCATCAAGATGGAGTATCGCCCACTTTCGAAAGAAGACATCGAGAAATGGAATGACCAGTGCGAGGAAGAAGAGGAGAAGCCCGATCCGAACAACGTTTACTTCATCGACAAGATTTTCGGCGGCGCCGTACCGCGCGAGTACATTCCGAGCGTCGAAGCCGGCTTCCGCGACGGCTGTAAGAAGGGTCAGAAATACGGCTTCCCATGCGTTGACGTCGAAGCGTCGCTTGTCGACGGAAAGGCTCACGAAGTCGATTCATCGCAGGACGCGTTCCGAAGTGCTGCCTGGGAGAGTTTCCGCGACGCACAAGCGGAGGCCGGCATCACGTTGCTCGAGCCGATTATGACGGTCGTCGTGGTTGCGCCGTCTCAATACTTGGGCGACTTGACTCGCGACATAAGCAGGCGGCGCGGCGAAATCCTGGATACGAGTATGGATAAGGGTCGCTGCCAGTTGAAAGCGTATGCTCCCTTAGCAGAGCTGTTTGGTTACACGACGGAACTGCGGAATTTTTCGAGCGGCACCGCCAGCTTCAGCATGGAGCCAAGCCACTATGCTGCAGTGAAGGAAGAGTTGGCGTATCTTCCTGAGCGTGAAAAGAAATAGCAGCCGGTTTTTTTCGGCTAGCCGGTTGCGGTTGTCTGGCTTTTTCCGCACGGCCGTAATCGGCTTGTTTTTCCAGCTTTGCGGAGTATTTGGGTCGTCCGTTGCCTGCTTGACTTCCGCATCGATCAGATTCTAGTGCAGGCAAGATCAGGTCCCACCAATACCGATAACCGGTATCGGAGGACCCGCTATGTCACTTTTCCTGGTGCTGCCGCCCCGTCCAATCTTCGCCAAAGTTCTTGAAAATGCCGTCGGATCGACGCTGCCGGGCGTGCCTCTTGCCGCTGCTGGCCCCGAATTGACGGAAACCGTTACCGAAGCACTGGCTCGTCAGCCCGACTTATACGTGCTGTTTCGGGAAGATCTTCAGGATGATACAGATGTGCCTGGCTCGCTTCGCGATGGGTTCGGCGCTGAATCCGGTGACGAAGTCATCGAACTGCGGCTCAACGGCGAAAGAGCGTTGCAAGCACGCTCGTGGCGATGTGGGGACGTGGCAGCGGCGTGAATGATCGCTATAATCGACCTCATACCCCGAACCATGAGAGTCGAAAAACGCAATCATGACGCAATCGAACACAATCCAAGACGATCCTTTCGATAGTTGGCAAGCACTACAGCGCGAACTTGGCCTGACGCCGGCAAACGCTCCCGTTGCCTCACCGAAGACACCGCCGCCGGTCGTACCTGCGGGACAACCGGCTCCGCCCCCTGCTCCAGTTTCGGTAGAGACGCCTCCACATCGGCCGGCTCCGGCAGCGGTTCCGGCGCCTCCACCGCCGAGTCCAGTCGTCGAATTGGAACGGGTCGAGATTCCAGATGAAGTCTCCGGTCCGGTCACAACGGACATGATCGAGGAATCGCTCGGAGACACAACCGAGACGACTGCTGACGCCGCTGAGTTAGGCGACGATGCCGGCCCCCCTGACAAACGCCGCCGCCGCAGAAGAAGCCGGCGCCGTCGAGGCGATGAGCCCGAATCGCAACGAACCGAACCCACGGAACCATCTGCTGAGGCCGCAGTACCATCAGCGCCGCAACCTGCAGAAGAAAGCGATATCACAGAAGCTCCCGAAGAAGTGGAATCGGGTCCGAGTGCTGAACCGGTCGAGGACGAACCCGTCGAACCGTTGCCGTTCGCAAACTGGAATGTCCCGTCGTGGCAGGAACTAATCTCTTCCTTGTATCGCCCCGATCGTTGATTGGAAAATCCGAGGTGATCTCTGTGGCGGACGCAATTGTAGATGTGGTCGGTGTTGACGAATTGCCGGCTATCGTTGAAATGTACAATCAGATGTTTCGGCCGGAGCGAGACGAGGAGTCGTTTCATCGTCGCTTTCGCGGTCGTTACAACGTGTTGCAGATGATCGCACGGGTTTCGGACCGACCGGTCGGTTTCTTTCTTGGATTCGAGCTAAAACCGGGCGTGTTCTTCTCGTGGTTCTACGGCGTGCTGCCCGAGTTTCGGCGGCAGGGCGTCGCCTCGCAACTCATGGACGCCGTTCACGACTGGGCCCGGCAACAGGAATATGATTCGATCCGATTCGAATGCCACAATCAACACCGGCCGATGCTGCACCTTTCGATTGCGCTCGGTTACGACATCGTCGGCATGCGATGGGATCTCGACCGATGTGATAACCTCGTGATCTTCGAAAAACCGTTGAACCGCTGATGCACTAAGGGAAATCGACGCGAACGCGTTGCAAATCGTTGCTCGCGAATTCAAGTGAAACAGCGTCGGCGGTTACCGGCAATTCCTGTACGGACTGCCCGTTGCAATCTAGCGTCACAGCCCGCACCGGGTTGCGAGCACAGCGTAACTCCGCGCCGGTCCCGTAGCTTGTACTTTCAATCATCGTGGCCACAATCGCGGCTGCCGCGTCGGCGCCGGGCTCGGCTGGGCGAAGGCTCGATACCACGATATTGTGCGCATCCAGGTGAAACAGCCAGCCGCTCGGCCCGACTTTCGGAGGCCCCTTCTCCGTCGGCAACACGGTCGCCGGCGTCGCGAGTCCCAGTGCCGTCTGCGCGGGGTACTCGCGATCCAATCCAATTGCCAAATCGAATACTCGGCCTTGTTCCGCCTCGGGAACCATGATGACATCGACCATCCGCGAACCATGCCGCTGATGAAACGGCAAGCCGCAAGGAAATATCGTCGTTCGTTCCTGCCCAAAACGCAACTCCAGGAAGTCAGGCGTAACGGGCCGAGTGTGATTCGTCACGAAGCTCGTGCAGTTCTGTCCGCGAAACAGTGTGGCACGGTCGTCCCGCCAAGCAAAGCGAGCGCCAAAGTAAGAGTGCCAAGGATAGCCCTCGGGCTGTTTCTCCGGGTAGATTTCGATTCGTAAATCAAGCAAAGGCCTGCCCATCCAGGCGCGAAACCGTTGCCGAAAAGTCGCCAAGACGATGCCCTGTTCGTCGTGGATGCCGCCTTCGGTGACGATTTCGCCGAGTGCCGGGCCGTTTGAAGTCACACGAACATTCTTGACCTTCATCGAGCTGCCGGGATTGAATACGATCTGCTGACCCAGACGATTGATGCGAGTTCGCAAGTCACGAATGGCCCGCAAACCGCCGGTCGCCATGTCGATTTCCGCTTCGAGGAACTCATTTCGAACGACATTGGAATCGGCCATTCGGACTCGCGCCGGCGTTAATGGCGTGCCTTGTTTGCCTTGCTGCATCCAGGCAAAGCCGAACGATGGTACGTCGACAACTACAAGTGTCTTGTCGCCCAGAATCTGACATGCCTTGACGGGACCATCTACCGCGATCGGTCCATGGTTTTCATTCAGTTCGAGTGAAAGGCGTCGCACAAAGCTGCACGGGTTGAGAAGCACATAGCCCGGAGGTCCATCGGCCGATTTCGACTGTAGTCGGTCCGCCAGCAATCGAGCCGTATCCATTTCAGCCGCAGCAAGTTCCTCCGTCTTCGCCTCGCCTTGCTCGAGCTGGGCCTCGATCACTCGTAGTCTCTGCTCGATCGACGACGACTGTGTTGGCGCGGGACCTGCGCCGAGCGCTCGATGGATCGCCAGAAAGGACCACGCTGCATCGAGCCGCCGCCGCTTTCGCAAGTGGTTCGAATGCCCGCTAACCGCGTCGGTCAGCTTCGCATTCGTTCGTTCTTCCAAGTCGTCGGAAAAGAAATCGTCGACGGTCGATGCGGGAGCGTATTCGCCGGCCATCGCGTCGGCGAAGAAACGAGAAAATGATGTCCACTGGCCCAGCACGGGCCCGAATCGGGACAGTTCCTGCCACTCGGCATACCCCGGCGACGCAGCCGCAATGGTGTGAATCAATGCGAAAGTAGCCGCTGAATCCTGGGTAATCGACTCGTGCAACGAATGCACTAGATTGAAAAAGGTGCCGGATTCATGTGCGGCTTTCGGAGTGCGGCAAAACGCGTCAAGCTGTTTTCCGTCCGGCGCTGACCAACTAACGACGGTCGAACGATGCGTCGGGGCAACGGCGCCATCGAATGTCAAGAGCAACGCCTTTTCATAGCCGCATGCCATCAGGAACTGCGGCAAGTGCGTGTGGAACGCGCTGCGCCGACGAGCGAACACACGGACTTCGGCGCCGACCAACTCCTTCGTGCGAACAATTGCCTGACGCAAGTTCCACAACTGCGACTCCACGGGGAGCAAAGCATCGGCTCGCTCGACCACGGCGCCGCAGCAGATCTCAACGGACGGCTGCCCCGATGTCTCCTGTACGCACTCACGCAGTTCGTTGAATCGGTCAGGGCACTCTTCCATCATTCGCTGCAACATCGACGACGATGCAACGAGATTTCGAGTCGCACCGCCTCGCCACACCGCCGGCATTGTTTCCTGAAGCTTAAAGGCGTCCGGCACGAAAATATCGAGCAGGTGCATGCTGGTTGGGTAAAGAATCTCGCGTGCGGCCAAGAGTTTGTCGGCAGCGGCCTGAAGATGAGTCCGATACGCCTCCGGATCTGGATCGGTCAGCGCGCCAACCGCGTTCTGCATGTCCTGCCAAAAATCGTCCTGCGACAGCATGTGCTCGTGCTGCATTGCATCGAACAGATGCTCGACGATCAAGTAGCCGAACCCAATCGCTTGAAACGTACGGACGCAAGCGTCGCTCGCCTGAAATCGTGCGGCACATTCGGCGCTTGGATCAAACTCGACGCAAGCTTTTTGCATTGTCGTCAACGTCGCCGTTCGGTCGGCGGTTGCTTCGAATGCACACGCGCCGGCCTCACGCAGTCGCGATTCCCAATCGTCGGGAAGATAGAGCGGCGGCGATTCGGGAACGACGTAGATATGTCCGGCTTGCGGCTGCTCATGGTCGTACTGGGACGCCTGCCTCGGCGGTCCGCCGGCAAACGCCAACACCGCCGGATGCCATAACGCGAGATACCCGTTCAACCACGACGCCATATCGTCTTCCGATAGCGTCAACGGATGGTCGGTCGGTAACGAGTACGGCGACAACAATAACAAGGTGCGAACATTCATGAACGTACGGCGGGTTGTAAGTCGATTCGTGGACGTTTCGTTTGGACCTTCTTCTGATATAGTACGAAGCAACTGTGAATTGCGAACAACCGCGCATTGTGAGAATGCACACGCGGTGCGGCTCGCCGACAGAACTGCCGTCCGAATGCTATCCTCACTGCAGACCCATTGAGTGAACCAATGTCCGTGACAGTACTCATTGTCGACGACGAAGAATCCGTTCGCCGGACCTTTTATGACTGGCTGGCTCAAGGCCAACTCGATTGCAGGTTGCTTGTCGCTGGAGACGCTGAATCAGCGCTGGCCCATGCGAACCGGGAGCCGATCGATCTGGCAATCCTTGATTGGAACCTGGGGTCCGGCTCCGACGGTCTGCAACTCCTCGAAGATCTCGCCTTGTTCCATCCGGATGTTGTGGCCATTCTGATCACCGGATTCGCGCATCAAGCGACGCCGTTGTCGGCGCTGAGAATGGGAGTCCGTGATTACCTCGACAAGAACCAGGATCTTTCGCGCGATACGTTTCTGCGCGCCGTCAAGAAACAAGTGGACCGAATCGTGCCTGCGAAGCAGCAGCGGGCGTTTCACAAGAGCCTGGCAGAGTTTCGCGGGGCCATCGAGAAGATCTTGCCGTTGGTGCAGACAACTGCCGCCCTCAATGAACCAGTGCCGCTGCCGCACGCTATCAGCAGCCTCTTTCGCTTTGTTCAACGCGCCACCGGCGCTCAGGACGGCGCGCTGCTGGTGCGACACTTCGGCGGCGACATCGAGCGGTTCCTGGCGTTTGATCCCAGCGGTCAGCCGCGATCCGAACAGCTTGGGCCATTTGCCAATTCAATCGCCGCCACCGCTATCAGCATGCAAGAACCGTGCGTCGCAAATTCGGCGTCCGAGCTAGGCGCGGCCGTGTCGTTTCAACCGTTCGAACGCAATCGGCGGTCGTTGTTGGCGGCGCCGCTGTCGGTCGGCAGCGGCATGCACGTCGTGATGGAGTTATTCGATTCGCAAAAGCCAGGCGGCTTTTCGGACAGCGACCGCCACTTGGCCGCCGCCGCCGCTGAGTTTGGCGGCGAAATTCTGCGCCACGCGTTAGCCGAGAGACAGAACCATCAGGTGCTGTTCGACGCGGTCGCGGCGGCGCTAACCGCCACCGAACGAATGTCGCAGTCCACGAGGATCGACGTGACGCCCACGGCGATTGTCGAGCCGCCGCTTGCGGACACGGTGCTCACGCAGTTGCGGCGAGGCCTTGAGCATAACACGTCCTCTGTTGTGGACGCGGATGCCGCGATCCAGCTTGCCGAGGCGGTGCGCGACCTTGCACAGCGTCATGGCTCCGCAGCCGTGCACCATTGCGTTCGCGTCATGCGCAGCCTTCGTGAGATGCTCGATTCGTTGCAATCTTAAGCATCGCTTCCAATTGGCCGACCTCTTGACCGCGACCAAGGAAAAATGATCGAATCAGGCACTATCTTCGACGACTTATTTTCACTGATGACGCCGGATCGACTCTTGCGCGATCCTCGTGCGACAGGCGCAGGCATCGTCGTCGGCATCATCGATAGCGGCGTGGATCGAGCGTTGCTTGAAGAAAAAGCTCGGCAACGCGGCACGCCGATTCTGCCGATCGAGGGCGCAGTCTTCCGACCCGACAAGCTTCAGCCGATGCCGTACGAGGGCAGACAATCGGCGCCGCATGGCACAACGGTCGCTGACATCATTCTGACCATTGCCCCTGGAGTGAAACTGTATTCCGCCGACGTATTCGGACCGCAGGGCGGCAGCGAGGTTGAAGTTGTCATTCGCGCCTTGCAGTACGCCATCGACGTATGGAAATGCAAAATCATCAATTTGTCATTGGGAGTGCCGGAGCATCGGTTGCAACAAGTTCAAAGGCGCGTGCAGTTTCAAAGAGCGATTGAAGAAGCCTACTTTCGCGATGTCTTGGTTTTCGCGGCCGCGCACAACGAACATCCGCTGACCCGTAGCTACCCAGCAGCATTCGCGCCGCCGTTGATATCCGTCGACAAGGGTTTGTTCGATGATCCGATGCAGTTCGCGTATTTGTTGCGGGAGCAGGTGGAGTTTCAGGCTCATAGCCGCGGCTATTTGGGTCCGTTTGCGCGAGAGCCGGCGACAAGCTGGGCGACGCCGCACCTGGCGGCAATCGCCGCCCGCATCCTTTCGCTGCGGCCTGATTTGAAGCCGTTTGAGATCAAGACGATACTTTACTGGTTGTTTCGGGCATCGAAACACGGACCGCCGAACCCGTGATATTCTCGTCTCGGTCTGTGCAATGCCCGGCCGCGCATGTAAGAATATGCCAATCGATATTTCGGCAGTTTGGCCCAAATACCTTGATGAGGATTTCGAACATGAAGTTTCAGCCATTGGCATGCACCGGCGCAATCGCGCTGTTTGTCGTTTGTTTCACTGTCGCCGCTGAGAAGGAGAGCCGAGACGTGCCTGCAGCATTGAATTTCAAGATGAAGGGGATCGACGGAAAGGAAATTGACCTCGCACAGCATAAGGGAAAAGTCGTGTTGTTGGTCAACGTTGCAAGCTATTGCGGCTACACGTCGCAGTACAAAGGCCTGCAAGCGTTGCACGATCGATTTGCCAAGGATGGTCTGGTGATTATCGGTGTTCCAGCGAACGAATTCGGCGCACAGGAGCCCGGTTCCGACAGCGATATCGCCGAATTCTGCAATTCCAAGTACGGCGTCAAATTCACGCTGCTTTCGAAGGTCGTTGTCAAAGGCAAAGGTATCTGCCCGCTGTACCAGCATCTCACAGACAAGGTCACGAATCCGAAACACGGCGGCGAGATCGCCTGGAACTTCGAGAAATTCCTGATCGGGAAGAACGGCGAGATCGTCGGACGATTCAAATCGAGCGTGAAACCGGAGGGTGATGAACTCACCCGCGCCATCGAAACGGAACTGAAGAAGTGACGATTCAGTCGGGCCTGGCGCGAGATTGGTTACAAGGTTTGCAATGGGCGAGACCGCGGTGTGATATGATGCAATCGGCGTCAAAGAAGTGCGGGCAGCGTTCCAATGACTGCCCCACTTTCTTCGGCCTGCATTGAATCCAGAGCCGGTGAGTGCCCGGAATGCGTGCGCAGCTGATACCACTGGAAGGCGGAACGACCATCGAGATTACCAAAGATCTGGTTCTCGTTGGCCGCAAGGAAGATTGCGACGTCAATCTGGATCACAAGAGCATTTCCAAATTGCATTGCGTCATCGTCAAGACCGACGGGCTGTTGCTTGTTCGCGACCTCGGCAGCACCAACGGAACACGCGTCAACGGCCAACGCATACGGCGGGCGGCTTTGTTGCCCAACGACCAGCTTCACATCGCGAGCTTGAAATTTCGAATTGCATTCGGCGCTGGAGAAGCGCCAGTTTCAGCATCGGAGCACACGCAACGGATCGAAGCGGATGAACTCGCCGATCTCTTGCAGAAAGCCAAGCCAGAAGACGAGAGCGATGCAGAGATTCCTGTGTTGCCCGTCGTGCACAATCCGTTGCCGGACGTTTATGAAGACGAATCCCCTCCCGAAGGATCGTGAACGGGATGACCGATGGCGCTATGGTTCAGTTTCTTGGCCCGAGTTTGATTCGTTGACTTTACCTATGCGACAAGATCATGTCCCTTGGCGATTCAGTGCGGTTGCGTTCGACCTGGACGGATTGCTGATCAATACCGAGCCGATCTTTCGGGAAACTATGCGGACGGTGCTCCAAAGACGTGGCATCACGTTCGACCCCGTGTTCATGCAATCGATGATGGGTGTGCCTGCCGCTCAATCGCTCCCACGAATGCGCGATCACTTCGGCCTGTCGGAGGCGGTGACGTCTCTCGCCGACGAATGCAAACACACGTTCATCGAAATACTCGGAAATAGTCGTGCGCCATTGATGCAAGGCGTGCATGACGTGCTCCGTCGTATTCGTGAGCGCCGGATAACATGTGCGATTGTGACATCGTCGAGCCGTGCATTTGTGGACCAAGTTTTCGGCCCGCATCAGTTGCTCGATCATTTCGCTTTCGTGATAACCAGCGATAATGTAACGCGCGGGAAGCCTTACCCAGACGTATATCAGTTGGCGGCCAAGCACTTCGGAATAACTCCGGATGATATGGTTGTTTTCGAAGACAGCCCCAACGGGCTGCTGGCGGCAAAGGCTGCAGGGGCTCGCTGCATCGTCATACCGCACGAACACACAAATATGGATGCGGTCTCAATCGCCGATGCGGTAGTGCCATCGCTGGATTCGCACGAACTCAGATCATTGTTAGGATGGCAAGATGCGCCGGAGCCGGAATTGGACGAATCGAATTAGCGGCTACTTTTCCCGCCGAATCGACCAGTCCGTCAACGATTCGAGCATCTGTTTCGTTTCGGAATTCGGCAAGCACTTCAAACTCCGCCGCGCCGCCATCGCAAATTCGTCGGCTCGCCGCATTGAATAAGCAGTGGCGCCGGTATCCTGCAAATGTGGCAATAGCTCGGCACGCGTCAGGCTGCCAGTCTCTAATTGTCGTTGCACTTGTTTCCTGGCATCGGTGGCGAGCCGCGACAACATGTAAATCATCGGCAGCGTCATTTTTTTTTGTTGCAAGTCGGTGCCCAACGTCTTGCCCGTCGCCGCCTCGTGTCCGGTAATGTCAAGCAGGTCATCGGCGATTTGAAACGCCAGGCCTAGGTTCCGGCCGAAGCGGCTGAGATGGTGCACGACATCATTGCCGGCGCCGGCATACAGCGCGCCCAGATGGCAACAACAGGCGGTCAGCTCGGCCGTCTTGCCGTCGATGATGTCCAAGTAATCCGCTTCAGTCAGATCGAGGTTGCCGCGCTCCGTGACTTGATGCAGCTCGCCCTCGCACACTCGATTCGTCGATCGGCCAATCACCTCGCACGCAACGGCGTCGCCAACGGTGCTCGCCAAGTGAAAGGCGCGAGAAAACAGCATGTCGCCCAGAAGAATGCTGGACTGATTGCCCCAGCCGGCCTTGATTGTCGGTTGGTGGCGACGCAACAATGCCTCGTCCAGCACGTCGTCGTGGACCAGGGTCGCTGTGTGAATCAACTCGACTACAGCGCCGAGCACATGATGCGATGAATTGACTTCTCCCGCTGCCTGGGCAGTAAGCAACAGCAACGCCGGCCTCAATCGCTTTCCGCGATAATGTCCCAGGTGCGCAACAAGCCGAGCTACAAATGACCGTGGACTCTCCAAAGCGCGTGCGAGCACTTCTTCGACTTCCGCCAGATCATTCGCAATTAGTTCGAACGGCGAAGTCGAAGTCGAAGTTGCAGCATTTGTCGGTTCGTGACCGGCAACACGGGTCATCGGCATCTCATGAAAGGCCGGGATCGGCATTGAGTTCTGAATTTTCAATTCCATGTGAACCTTACGAACGTTAGGAGGCCAAGTCAATCATTGCTTTGCTACTGCAATGATCATCCTCGTTGATACGTACCTGACTTTCCGCCGCTTTTCTCTTCGAGCCGAATTGACTCAATCGACATTGCCCGGTCGACCGATTTGCACATGTCATAGACTGTGAGCGCCGCAACGCCTGCAGCCGTCATCGCCTCCATTTCGACTCCAGTCCGACCGGTCACATTTGTGACCGCCGAAATCATCAACATGTCCGGTGGAACAAACGAAAAATCGACCTTTACGGCGGTCAACGGCAACGGATGACACAGCGGGATCAACTCGCTTGTCTTTTTCGCGGCCATGATGCCAGCGAGCCTGGCGACTTCACATACATCGCCTTTCGATAACTGCCGGTCTCGAATAAGAGTAAGCGTCTCGGGCAACATCCGAATGCAGGCGCTGGCACGAGCCATGCGTTGCGTCTCGGGCTTGGCGCCGACGTCCACCATGCGCGCAGCCCCGTGTTCGTCAAAATGGGTTAGATCGCTCATGGCGTCACTCGGCCTTACCAGAAAGAAACCGCACTTTGGCTGGATCCTTAACAGCCAGCGTTCATTGTTAGTTTACTGGTAAGAATCGCCTGGACAGATAGGCGCAATTCCGCGTGTCGGCGGGTTACCTGGGCAACGCTTGCATCCCGGTTAGCAGCAAGTTCTTGAAAATGCAATTGACCCGAAAACGAATCGAACCCAGAAGCGGCAAAGCTAATTCACCGACTCCTTCGTACCGGTCGGTGCAAAAACGATGATCCGAGCGGGTCCATTACTCGAATTAGAAGTGCTCTTCTCAGTGATGATAAGTACACGAAACTTAGACGCAATGACTCGACGAGCTGTCGTCGAGGTTTCGGCAGACCTCGTCGAGCCCTTTGGCAACGACAACGTCCATTCTCCCGATTCACGATCGTCGAATTGGCCTCGATGTGATAGCCCGGTCGTGTGGCGTGATTGCTCAATTACGACCACTTTTGTCGCTGAGCGAAAGCGAGCATGAACTTTGTCCTGAATCGACGCCAGATTGTCATCGTCCCAGTTCCCGGCGACAAACACGCCGATTACAAGAGTCTTGTGTTCTTGCAGTTCATTGTGGTTCGGCACTTCTTCCGCAGCACGCGGCAACGTTGAATCCACTGGTCTGCTTGCTTGCGCTGGCGACGCGCTCGCGGTAGCGGTGTCAGCTGCAGTTGCTCGCCGGTCTATGCTTGAACCTGCGTCGGATTGCAGACCAATGCCGACACGTGTCCCGATGCCGATGAATCCGAGACAAATCGCCAGTGTCGTCACAGCTTTCTTCAACCAGAGACCGCGAACCATCGACTCCACTAGCACTGTCGCGCCAGGTGAAGCGAACGAAGCAAGAGCGACGCCCTGTACGCAGGACACGGCCGAGGAGGTCATTGCCGCAGCAATTGCGGCAGGAACCGCCGCATGTGCCTGCGAGACGACGGTCGGCAACGCGAGCAGTGCGACGGAGATAGCCAAGCCTCGACGGATCAGTCGATTCTTGAGCATTTGCCGGCCGCGCAACAGCCGAATTGCGACGGTGCCTTTGGGACACCCAAGGGTGACTGACGCTTCCTCGTAGGTCTTCCCTTCTAGATAGCAAAGGACCATCGGCATGCGGTATTTTGCCGGTAGTCGGCTAATCTCTAGATCAAGCACCGGACGCATCTCATTCCATCCTGAGTCTGCCGAAGCGTCGGACGGAGCCGTCACGTCGCCGAGAATACTAGTGGCTGCTGTCTTGCTTGAGTTGGCGCGCGCGGAGCGCTATACGAAATGCGACTCGATACAGCCAGCCGGCTAACGCGTCCCCTTGCCGAATCGTGTTGCCTTTGCGGACAAGCATCAAGAATGTTGCTTGGAACGCGTCCTCAGCGTCCTGCCGATGATTGAGCAACCGTAAACATACGCCCATCACCATCGAGCCGTGCCGCCGCACGAGAGCCGCGAAAGCGTCTTCTTCCCGAAAATCCAGAAATCGGTTGAGCAACTGATGATCGGTGGAATCGGCAGCTACCGGGCGGGAAACCACGCTCCGGATCTGCTGAACAACTCGCCCAAGTGTACCGATGGACATAGCTGCTTCACCGTCTTGTGAGTGCGAAACATCCCTTAGACTAGGCAGATACATGTCAAGAACCAGCGATTTCGTCTTTTTGTATGAATGGACAATCAACCACAACTATTTGCACTGTGCCTGCAAGGCAGCCACTGATTGCAAAAGCCTCTAGTTGTCGCATATTGCGAAAGAGCCACAAATAGCAGCTTACTGGCTTTCTATCGACAACTTTTTGTCGATGCAATCATTCCTCGAACTTGAGGACCTTGAGCACGTGTTGCATCTCCCGTTGAACGTTCTGGTACAAGTGGTCGATCCGGGCCGTG